>CEVI01027788.1_pt1 | contig 57887 bp, 71 predicted proteins | sample 531471 | NCBI WGS metagenome assembly CEVI01 (sample SAMEA2623513, study PRJEB7988) | marine metagenome | isolation source: saline water (ENVO:00002010), including
TTTCCCGATAAATCTGCGCTACTCGCCCGCGTAAACGGGACGAACCCGTCGTGCACACTCGACCATCTGGCTATTTAAAAGTTGTTCTGGTGCAAAAGCGTGGCACCGTGGTGGGGTTAAGGGCATAAAAAACCGCCGCACAGGCTTACTGTGCGGCGGTTTTTTTCAGCGCTTTATCGGGCGTGGCGTGCCGCGCCTCAACGACTGCGTCAGTCGCCCTTCACCGGAATGCCGCTGACCGGCTGGCCGTTCATGCTCGCTTCCTTGAGCATGATTTGATAATGCTGGCCGTCGGTTTCGGTCTGGCTCAGGCGCACCAGCAGGTAGTTCCAGTCCTTGGCAAACCAGAGGGTGGTTTCGCGCTTGGCGTCGGGTTCGCGGATACGTTCTACCTCAACGGCGTCAAACTGCCCTACGCGGGTGGTCACGCGGTCTTCGCCGACTACGCGGAAGTGGTATTCCTCCACCTCGTCGCCATCTACCACGCGGTATTGCATGTCCTGCTTGCCTGCGGCCAGGTCGGCTTGCAGGGCGAGTTGGTAGGTGGTCTTGTCGAGCAGGCCGGGCTCGGTCGGCAGGTTAAAGGCTTCGTCCTTGTACTCGCCGGTGACCTGGCCCTGCTGCCAGTCAAACTGCTGGGTGATCTCTTTGCCTCGGCCCAGGCCGCGGCGCTCGTAGTGGTAGCTGAGCGGGCGGATCTGCTCGTCAACTACCTGCAGGCTGCTCTCTTCGGTCAGGCGTGCGACAAACATGCTCGCGCTGAAGGAGAGATGCCAGCTGCCATCAGCGTTCTGCTGCAGGCTGTGTACGGCTTCGCCGTTGACCGGGATGTTCTTCATGTCGGCGGCGTAGCTGGCGCTGAACGGGGTCAGCTCAAGAGCGCTGGCGCTGCCAGCAGCCAGGGTTAGTGCGAGTGTCGCCAGTGGGGCAACAAGGAAACGGGTAGTGCGCGATCTGATGTTGGCGTGCATCTGTTGTGTCTCACATGCTGGATTCAATGGTTTCCAGTCTTAGTCCACCGGATGGAATCGGCGCGCCGTCCAGGCTTGCCAGTCCGTTAATCAGGCGCAGTCGGCCGCTGGCGAACCAGCGTACCACCAGCGGATACAGGCGGTGTTCCTGTTGCTGTACCCGCGTTGCCAGGCTGTCGGCGTCGTCATCCGGGTGGATGACCACTCGCCCCTGGAGCACCAGTGGGCCACCGTCCAGTTCCTCGGTCACAAAGTGAATGCTGGCGCCGGCTTCGGCGTCTCCGGCATCCAGTGCCCGCTGGTGGGTCTGCAAACCTTTGTACTTCGGCAACAGGGACGGATGAATGTTCAACAGCCTGCCATGAAAATGTGTCACGAAGGTGGCGGTCAGAATGCGCATAAAGCCCGCCAGTAGTACCAGATCAGGAGCAAAGGCGTCGATCTGTTCGATCAGCGCCTGGTCGTAGGCGGCGCGGTCAGCGAAGCCGCGGTGGTCCAGTGCACGGGTTGGGATGCCGGCACTGCGCGCGCGCTCAAGGCCGTAGGCCTCGGCCTTGTTGGAGATGACGGCGACAACCTCGGCCGGTGCGTCGGCACCGGCCAGGTCGTCGAGAACTGCCTGCAGATTACTGCCCGACCCGGAGATCAGGACGACAATACGGCAGCCCACCGATCAGTTGCCCTGCAGGACAACGGCTTCGGCGCCTTCAGCTGCGCTGCTGATCTGTCCAATCACCCAGGGTTGCTCGCCAGCGTCGCGCAGGCTTTGCAGTGCGGTGTCGGCCTGCTCGGCGGCAACGCAGATGACCATGCCGACGCCGCAGTTCAACACGCGGTGCATTTCGGTTTCATCAACGTTGCCTTGCTCTTGCAGCCAGTTGAAAACTGCCGGACGCTGCCAGCTGTTCAGGTCGATGATGGCCTGAGCGCCCTCGGGCAATACGCGCGGAATGTTTTCCAGCAGGCCGCCGCCGGTGATGTGGGCCATGGCCTTGACCGCGCCGGTCTGCTTGATCAGTTGCAGCAGTGCTTTGACGTAGATGCGGGTCGGTGCCATCAGCAGCTCGCTCAGCGGCTTGCCGTCGAGTTGCGTGTTGTGGATGTCGATGCCGGCCACTTCAATGATCTTGCGAATCAGCGAATAGCCGTTGGAGTGCGGGCCAGAAGAGGGCAGGGCGATCAGGGTGTCGCCGGCGATGACCTTGGTGCCATCGATGATCTCGGCCTTTTCTACCACGCCGACACAGAAGCCGGCCAGGTCGTAATCTTCACCTTCGTACATGCCGGGCATCTCGGCGGTCTCGCCGCCAACCAGGGCGCAACCAGCCTGCTCGCAGCCGGTACCGATACCGGTGACGACCTGGGCGGCAACGTCGACGTTCAGCTTGCCGGTGGCGTAGTAGTCAAGGAAGAACAGCGGCTCGGCGCCGCAGACAATCAGGTCATTGACGCACATGGCGACCAGATCGATGCCGATGCTGTCGTGCATGCCCAGGTCCATGGCCAGACGCAGCTTGGTGCCGACGCCGTCGGTGCCCGATACCAGGACCGGCTGGCGGTAACCTTCGGGGATTTCGCACAGTGCGCCAAAGCCGCCCAGGCCGCCCATGACTTCGGGGCGGGCAGTGCGTTTGGCAACATGCTTGATGCGATCAACCAGGGCGTTGCCTGCGGCGATATCCACGCCGGCGTCTTTGTAGCTGATCGAAGGTTTGGAGGGCGTCTGGCTGCTCATGAGCGGGTCTCGAAGGGATCAAGGGACAAAATAGGTCCGCCGCCCCGTCATGCCTTGCCGGGCGCGGCGCCGGATAGCGGCATAGTCTACCAATTCATCGGCCTCAGAGCCATGCTGAAGGCGGCTCGGCCCGCATGGACGGCATCCTGGCGCAGGCGGCCACGCATCGCGTTACGCTGCGGTTGCTGCACACCGGAGGCTTGGTTAATGTAGAGGGCTTGGTCGGCTTGCAATACCTGCAGTCGAGCGTCCTGTGCCCGCCACCTTGACGGAACTGTTCATGCCCCTGTCGCGCTTTTTCTCTGTCGGATTTTTCTCCCTTTGTCTGCCCTTGGCTGCCCACGCGGCGGTGCTGGACTCCCTGTATGAGGTGCAACTGCCGCCGCAAGCCGATGCTGAGCAGAGCGCGCAGTTGTCCAACGCGCTGGATGTGATGCTGGAGCGCTTGGCTGGCAACAGTCTGGATGAAGAGGCGCCGACGCTGGCCAAGGTGCTCGCTGAGCCCAGCTCGGTCACCCGTCAGATCAGCTCACTGCAGGACGATGGCAGCATGCAGGTGGAGTTTGATCCGTTGCTTCTGCGCGATGCGCTGACCCAGGCGCAGGTGCCGATGCTGGGCCGCAATCGCCCAGGTGTGCTGGTCTGGGCCGTGCAGCGTGACGAGCTGGGAGAAGATTTTATGGCGCCGGGCAGCGAGATGGGCCAGGCCCTGCGCACCGCTGCGCGTTTCCGTGGTGTGGCGCTGATGCAGCCACTGTCTGACTTGCAGGATCGTGCCAGCATCAGTGAAGAGGATGTGCTGGACGGCGACGTTGAAGCCCTCAAGGCAGCCAGCGAGCGCTACGCCAGCGAGGGTATTCTGGCGCTGGATGTTTACCACGATACGGGTGAAGACTGGCTGCTGGAATGGACCTTCTGGCTCAACGACCGCACGCTGGAGGGTAAAGAACGCAGCGCTGATCCGGCGCAGCTGGCCGACGGCCTGATGCGCGCACTGGCGCTGGAGGTACATAGCCAGTACGCGGTGGGCGCCCAGGCAGGCGGCAGCGCGGCCGGCTGGACGCTGCAAATTAGCGGTATCAACTCTGTTGGCGCCTTTGCCGACCTGCAGCGCAGCCTGCAGCAACTCAGCAGCCAGCACCAGCCAAGCCTGGTGTCCATCAGCGGCGATCAGGTGGTCTTTGCTATCGATTTCCCCGGTGATCAGGGCCAGTTGGAGCGTATGCTGATGCTGGATCAGCGCCTGATTCGTACCGAGGCCCCGGCGCCCGCGGCTGTCGAGCCGGATAGCGCATTGCCGGTTGAGGGTGAAGGCGCTGGTGAGCAGCCCGAGGAGCAGGTTGGGGCGGCGGCGCCGGCCAATACCCTGTATTATCGCTGGCGCTAGCTTTCGGGCTGGTTTGGCTTATCAGGTTATCTAAGGACTGCCCATGACCCCGGACTGTGGCTACCGGGCGGCTGCTGTTGTAGCGCAGCCGGTGCCGACGTGTCTTGCGCTGCTGCGTGTGTCTGTCTCCGCTCTGGCGGAGGTACGCTGATGTCTGCCGGACGGCCTATCCAGCTGCCGCTGGGTATCAAGCTGCGCGACGAGGCGACCTTTGCCAGCTATTACCCGGGCCCGAATGCCGGGGTGCTGGCCGCGACCCAGGCCTTTGCCGAGCCGCAGTCCTCGGTTGAAGAGTGCTGTTTGTACCTGTGGGGCAGCGAAGGTACCGGGCGTACTCACTTGCTGCAGGCTGCCTGTCATGCGCTGGCCGATGTGGGCGGGCTGGCCATGTATCTGCCGTTGGATGAGCTGGCAGACGAGGGGCCGCTGTTGCTGGAGGGCATGGAGTCGGTAGACCTGCTGTGCCTGGACAAGCTGGAAGCCGTGGCCGGGCGCCCGGACTGGGAAGAGGCCCTGTTTCATCTCTACAACCGCCTGCGTGAGCAGGGCGGTCGCCTGCTGGTCGCTGCAGTGGCTGCGCCGCGTGCGCTTGGCTTGCAACTGCCGGATCTGGCGTCGCGTCTGGGCTGGGGGCTGGTGTTTCAGCTGCAGCCGCTGGACGATGCCGGTAAGCAGGAAGTGCTCAAACTACGCGCAGCTCAGCGCGGCCTGCAACTGACCGATGATGTGGCCCGCTACATTCTCAGCCGTGGCGCGCGGGGCATGGGCGAGTTGTTTGCTGCGCTGGAAACGCTGGATCAGGCTTCCTTGCGGGACCAGCACCGCTTGACGATTCCCTTCGTCAAGCGCGAGATGGGCTGGTAGCGGGGCGACAGCCCCGGGCTTTCAGGTTTCGCCGCGGGCAACCCGCTGGGCTTGAAAGCTCCAGCGAATGAAGTAGAGCGCCGCAACAAAATACAGCACGCTAAAGCCGCTCATCACCAGGCCGTACTCCAGCCGTCCCGGCTGAAAGCAGATCAAAACCCCCTGAATGAAATACAGGTTGATGGCAAAGGCCAGCCAGGCGTGGGTACGCACGTGCGCGGTGATAACGCCGGGCAGGAAGATCAATAGCGGCAACAGCTGCACGCCTATCACGATGACCGGGTTGGCGCCGTGCAGGTCGGCAAACAGCAGGTTGTAACCCAGGATCGACAGCAACAGACCGGCGTAGCCGATCAGCGCCACCAGGCGGCTGACGCGGCAGCGCGGCAGCAGGTAGTCGAGCGAGGGCAGCGGTTTTTTCTTTTTAGCCACGGGCCTTGGCTCCCGCTGCCAGTTGCTGGCTGACGTTGCCAACGCGCGCACCCAGTACCCGGCAAAGCTGGCTTTCGTGCTCATCCAGACGGCGTTCGCCCTGGGCGCCGGCGTGATGACTGGCGCCGTAGGGCGTGCCGCCACCGCGTGTTTCGGTCAGCGCGCTTTCGCTGTAGGGCAGGCCTACCAGCAGCATGCCGTGGTGCAGCAGCGGCAGCTGCATCGACAGCAGTGTCGATTCCTGGCCGCCGTGCAGGCTGGCGGTGGAGGTAAAGACGGCAGCGGGCTTGCCATTCAGGCTGCCGCTCAGCCACAGGCTGCTGGTGCCATCGATGAAATACTTGAGCGGCGCGGCCATGTTGCCAAAACGCGTGGGGCTGCCGAGTATCAGCGCAGAGCAATGCTTGAGGTCGGCCTCGGTGCAGTAGATGGCGCCGTCGGTCGGCACCGGTGGCAGGGAGCTGGTGGTTTCTGGCGCCACCGGTGGCACGGTGCGCAGACGCGCTTCCATGCCGGTGCTTTCAACGCCTTCTGCGATCAGCCTGGCCATCTCGGCGGTGGCGCCATGACGGCTGTAGTACAGCACCAGAACGTAGGCGTCACTCATGCGAACAGCTCCAGTACACGCTCCGGCGGACGACCGATGACAGCTTTGCCTTCACGGATCACGATGGGGCGCTCGATCAGCTTGGGGTAGTCGGCCATAGCCTGTACCAGCTGTGCCTCGGACAGCTCCGGGTTGGCCAGGTTCAGCTCCTTGTAGGTGTCTTCGCCCTTGCGCATCAGCTCGCGCGCGCTCAGGCCCAGGCGCTCCAGTAGCTCGACCAGGGTAGCGGCATCGGGTGGGGTCTCCAGATAGCGGATGACCTCGATGTCGGCCCCCTGGCTTTCCAGCAGTTCCAGCGCCTGACGAGATTTGGAGCAGCGCGGGTTGTGGTAAATGGTGGTGGTCATCGGTTGTCCTCCGGGGGCGCGGTGGCCTAAGGTTGGGGTTGGGGGTTATTCTAAGCGCTATTGCACCGGGCTGTCAGGGAGCAGGAATGCCGCGTCAACTGAACCAGTATCTGCACTTTGGCCGCTATCTGGCGCGCCGCTTTATCGAAGACAACTGCATCAAGAACGCCGCAGCCCTGACCTATACCACGCTGTTTGCGGTGGTGCCGGTGATGACCGTTGCCTACGCCATGCTGGCGGCTATCCCTGCTTTTGACCAGGTTGGCGGTCAGGTCGAAGCCTTTATCTTCAAGAATTTTCTGCCGGCCAGTGGTGCCGCCCTGCAGGAACATCTGAGCGCTTTTTCCAGTCAGGCTCGACAGTTGACCGGCGCCGGTGTGGCGCTGTTGATGATTACCGCGCTGATGATGCTGGTGAATATCGAGAAGGCCTTCAACGCCATCTGGCGTATCCGTCAGCCTCGCCGTGGCCTGTCCAGCTTTCTGATCTACTGGGCGGTGCTGAGTATCGGCCCGCTGCTGCTGGGGGCGGGGTTTGTGGTCAGCACCTACGTTGCGTCCATGTCGTTCTTTCAGGAAGGTGCCTTTCTGGCCTCGGCCTGGAGCGGCATGCTGCGCTTCTTGCCGCTGCTGCTGAGTATCGCTGCCTTCGCTTTGCTGTTCGTCGCTGTACCTAATACCCGCGTACCGCTGAAGTTTGGCGTGGCCGGCGGGGTATTGGTGGCCTTGCTGTTTGAGGGCGCGAAGGGCTGTTTTGCCCTCTATGTGAAGCTGTTTCCCGGCTACCAGCTGATCTACGGCGCCTTTGCTGCGGTGCCGCTGTTTCTGCTGTGGATCTACGTCAGCTGGTTGATCATCCTGCTGGGGGCAGAGCTGGTCAGCAATATGGGCAATGGCTCAGCCTGGCGCCGGCCGGATTACCCCTGGATGATCAATCTCCTGGTGTTGTTGCGGCTGTTTTTGCTGGCTCAGCAGCAGGGACGGCAGGTGGATTTGACGCACGTAAACAGCAGCGGTTGGCCGATGCATGAGGAGATGTGGCTGCAGCTGACGGATTGGCTGGAGAGCGAGTCGCTGATCGCACGCACGCAGGGCGGTGGTTACGTGCTGTGTCGGGATTTGGACCAGGTTGAGCTGAGCGCCATTTTGGAGCGGATGCCCGAGCCGCCGCTTACCCATGAATCCTTGCCGGCTGCCTTGGCAGGCAATCAGGACTGGTTTGCCGGCTTCAGCGAAGCGCTGGGCGAAGCAGATCGAGTGCGTCGCAAGGCACTGCGCGGCAGCGTTAAGCACTGGCTGCTGAACGAAGAATTGGTAGCCGCGCCCATGCCATCGCGGGAGGTCAGCTCATGAGAGTGCTGTTGCTGTGTGCGACGCTGCTGTTGGCTGCCTGTGACAGCCCAGGGCCCTGGCGTGATCAGCACGGTAAGGCGTTAGATGCCCCGGCGCTCGCTCAGGAGCGTGTGTTGGTGAATTATTGGGCCGAGTGGTGCGGCCCTTGCCGGGATGAGCTGCCCGAGCTGAACCGCCTGGCGGCGGAATTGCCGCTCGGTAGTGTGCTGGGTGTCGATTACGACGGCGCCACCGGCGAGCAGCTGCTTGCAACCAGCGAGCGTATGGGTATCGCTTTTCCGGTGTTGGGTGATGATTTTGTCCAAGATTTTGAGCTGCCGCGCCCACAGGTGCTGCCAACCACCTATCTGCTGAATGCTGAGGGTCGAATTGTTGAGACGCTGCAAGGGCCGCAGCATTACGACAGCCTCAAGCCGCTGATGACAGTGACCTCTGACAACAACAAGGACCAGGGAAATGAGTGAAATCTGTGTGCAGGGCAAGGTGCGCGGTGTAGTGCAGGGCGTGGGGTTTCGTCAGGCAACGGTACGTGAGGCTAATCGCTTGGGTGTCAGCGGCTGGGTGCGCAATGAAGACGATGGCAGCGTGAGTGTTCTGCTCTGCGGCCCGGAAGATGCGCTGGAGGCCATGACCGGTTGGCTGCGCCGGGGGCCGCGCGCGGCCAAGGTAGAGAGCGTCGAGCTGGCCGGTTGCCTGTGGCAGGACATCGCCGGCTTTGCCCAGCTGGGCTAACGACGGGCCGGCTGTTGCTGCTTACGGCGTGACGTACCAGTAGCTGTACCAGTAATCCAGCACCTTGTCCGGGTAGCGATTGCTGCCCAGGCTGCCGTTGTAGCGAGCCAGCGCTCGGCGCAGGTTGCCGTTTTCCTTGTCCAGGTAGAACTTGAGAATGGCGCAGCCATACTGCAGGTTGGTTGCCAGGTCGATGAGGTTGTCATCTGGGCGGCCAATTTCGGCCTTCCAGAAGGGCATGACCTGCATGACGCCCTGGGCGCCTACGTAGGACAGGGCATAGGGGTCGAACAAACTCTCGACATGCATCACGGCAAGCACCAGGTCTGGTTTCAGGCCGGCGCGGGTGGCGGCCTGATGCACCAGTCGCAGCAGTCGCAGGCGCTGCTGCTCGTCGCGAATATAGGGTGTCATGCGGGTCGACATGTCGAGCAGCCAGACCTCGGCATCAAAGCGGTCCTGAAAGCTGTCTGCGCGCGCAATCGCTTGCTTGAGTTCGGCGCGCAGCTCCGGGTCAACCGGCGGTGCGGACGGGTTGGCACTGGCCGGCGATGCGGCGAGCGCGAGCAGCAGGAGCAGCACTATCCCTGTGCGCATGGTCTATTCCTGTGGCGTAGTGGCGTTATCCAGCGCCTGAACGAAGTCGCCCTGTAGCTGCGGGTCGCCCGTGGTCAGCAGAATCAGCATGTTTTCCAGTTGACTGGCTTCTTCCTTCAACCCCAGCTGGCGCAGTCGCTCGATACGATCAACCCACTGCGAGACCTCGTCTTCTTCGAGGTTGTCGTAGATCAGCTCCGAGGCTTCGTGCAGCACGCTGCGCAGATCGCGATCGATCAGCAGCGTCGCCTCGGCGCGCACTTCGGGCGTTGCCTGCGCGTCCAGCTCGATAACGCGCAGCTGGTCAAAGTCCACGGGGACGATGTCTTCGTCCAGCAGGTTAAGACGCAGCTGGCCGTCGCTATCGGTCTGCCGGGTTACGGCCAGCTCGCCCAGTTGAATGGTCAGCGTGCGGTCGGCCCAGGGCAGGGTCTGGTATTGGCGGTGCTCGTCTTGCAGGGTGCCCTGAGCGTCGTACTGGCGAATGCTGAACAGTCTGCTTTCAGTAACACGAATGCTGCGGTGCGGCGTGTCCATCACCAGTGGTTCACCGGTTTCAATGTGCAGGCTGTGGCTCAGCAGCTCGCGTTCGATCTGCGGTGTACTGGCGGTGTCAGGTGTCGGTGTTGTGCTGCATGCTTGCAGCAGACCAAGCACGGCGCCCGCGCCAAGCAGGCGGGCGCCCCGAGGGGAAGCGGCGATGTGCATCATCAGTTGCCCTGTACGCGCTCCAGCAGGTGTTGCAGCATCTGCTCGGCAGCGACAGTGGTGGCGTCCTGGTCCCGGCGGTACTTGTATTCGAGCTGGCCGTCGGCCAGGCCGCGATCGCTGATAACGACGCGATGGGGGATACCAATCAAGTCCATGTCGGCAAACTTCACGCCGGGGCTGGTCTTCTTGTCGCGGTCATCCAGCAGTACTTCAACGCCGGCTGCCTGCAGGCCTTCGTACAGGGCCATGGTGGCTTGCTGTACGGCCTCGGAGCTTTCCATCTTCATCGGCACCAGTGCGACCTGGAAGGGCGCCAGAGCGTCGGGCCAGAGAATGCCGCGTTCGTCAAAGTTCTGCTCGATAGCGGCTGCCACAACGCGGGATACGCCGATGCCGTAGCAACCCATGGTCAGCAGCTGAGTCTTGCCTTGCTCGTTCAGTACGTTGCAGTTCATGGCTTCGCTGTACTTTTTGCCCAGCTGGAAGATGTGACCCACTTCGATGCCGCGCTTGATGCTCAGCGTGCCTTCGCCATCCGGGCTGGTGTCGCCCTCAACAACATTGCGCAGGTCTGCTACCTGATCGCAGTGCGCGTCGCGCTCCCAGTTGGCGCCGGTGTAGTGCTTGCCGTCGACGTTGGCGCCACAGACAAAGTCGGCCAGATGGGCGGCGCTGTGGTCGGCGATCACGGTGATCGGCAGCTTGACCGGGCCGATGGAGCCGGGTTTGCAGCCGATGGTGTCGATGATTTGCGCCTCGCTGGCGAAGGTCAACGGTGCGTGTACCAGCGGCAGGTGCTCGGCCTTGATCTCGTTCAGTTCATGGTCGCCGCGCAGTACCAGTGCGACCAACGGCTGTTTTTCGCCTTCTTCGGCGGCGCCCAGCACAATCAATGTCTTGACCGATTGCTCCGGCGGCAGCTGCAGGAACTCGCTGACCGCGGCGATGGTCACCTGGTTGGGGGTGTCGACCAGCGTCAGCTCCTGGCTGGCAGCGGGGCGGGTGCCCTGGGGCAGTTGGGCGGTGGCTTTCTCCATATTGGCGGCATAGCTGCCGCTGGAGGAAAACACGATGGCGTCCTCGCCGGAGTCTGCCAGTACGTGGAACTCGTGGGAGCCTTCGCCGCCGATTGAGCCGTTGTCGGCAACCACCGGGCGGAATTCCAGGCCCAGGCGGCTGAAGATGTTGCAGTAGGCCTGGTACATGCCGTCGTAGGTCTGCTGCAGTGATTCCTGGGTCAGGTGGAAGGAGTAGGCGTCCTTCATCAGAAACTCGCGGCCGCGCATCAGGCCAAAACGTGGGCGGATCTCGTCGCGGAACTTGGTTTGAATCTGGTACATGTTGATCGGCAGCTGTTTGTAGCTGGTGATCTCGTTGCGTGCCAGGTCGGTGATGACTTCTTCGTGCGTCGGGCCGACACAGAACTCGCGGTCGTGGCGGTCCTTCAGGCGCAGCAGCTCGGGGCCGTACTGCTCCCAGCGGCCGGACTCCTGCCAGAGTTCGGCAGGCTGAATGGCGGGCATCAGCACTTCGAGTGCGCCGGCCTTGTCCATCTCGTCACGTACGACAGCCTCTACCTTGCGCAGCACGCGCAGGCCCATTGGCAGCCAGGTGTACAGGCCTGACGCGATCTTGCGGATCATGCCGGCACGGAGCATCAGCTGGTGGCTGATGACGGTGGCGTCCGAGGGGGTTTCCTTGAGGGTGGAAATCAGATATTGGCTGGTACGCATGAGCAAGTCAGGTCCTGAGCAGAGACGGGCAGAATGGGCGCTATTGTACGTTTGTGCCGGTGCAGCGTACAGCCCGTGGGTCAGGCCGCTGGCGCCGACCGGCGGGGCATAAAAAAACCCGGCCTAAGCCGGGTTTTTGGTACTGCCTGAACTGCTTAGAGCAGAGTCCAGGTGTAACCGACGATCAGACGGTTCTCGTCTACGTCACCGCCGTCCAGGGCTGCGTCCTGGCGAACGGTGGCGTTACGCCAGCGAATATCCACACCTTCGAAGAAGCCAGCCGGCACAATGTAGCGCAGCTCGCTATCGCGCTCCCAGCGAGAGTCACGACCGATGCCTTCAGCAGTGGTGTTGATGTCGGTACCGGCGATGTAGCGGGTCATGAAGCTCAGGCCCGGGATGCCCAGACCGGCGAAGTCATAGTCATAACGCGCTTGGTAGGACTTCTCGTCAACGGCGTTGAAGTCAGCGTACTGAACGGAGTTGGCGATGAAGATTTCACCGTCGTCGTACAGGTGACGGCCGTCGCCACTCATCTGCTGGTAGGCCAGACCGAAGCCATGGTAGCCAGTGTTCAGGGTTACGGCGATGGAGCCGGCCTGGTTGTCGAACTCGGTACCGTCGGTGGAGTCGTCATCGCTGGTATCGTAGTAGGCAACGTTGGTGTTCAGGCTGGTGCCTTCGCTCAGCGGGATGGTCCAGTCAAAGCCGGCGAATACACGCTCGTACTGGTCTTCGCTGTCGGCGCCGTACAGAGTAGCGCTGAAGTTGTCAGTGAAGGTGTAGGTACCGCCAGCGTAGGTCAGGTCCTTGTCGTCGCCGTGAATACCGTCAGTTTCACTGGAGCTTGCCATTTCGCCACGATCGGTCAGGCGGCCGGCTTCAACAAAGAGGCCGTCGATGGAGCTGTTGGTGATGCTGTAGCCTTCGTAGTGGTTAGGCAGCAGACGGGAGTCGTCGTAGGCGGCAACCGGGTTTTCCGGCATGTGATAGCCGTAACGGAGGACGGTGTCATCCAGGATGGCCATTTTGAGGGCGCCGCGGATTTCCATGTACTCAGCCTTGGCGCGGCCGTTGCTGTCGACGGGCAGCAGGCCAGTGCCGGAGCGGCCACGGCCACTGTCCAGCTTGATGCCTTCCTGAGCCATGACGTCTGCACCAAAGCCGATCGGGCCCTGGGTATAGCCGGACTCAAAGTTCAGCAGGAAGCTGGTTGCGGTTTCTTCGCGCTTGCCGCGGCCGTTGGCATCAACGCCGTCGCGGAAATCGCGGTTGAAGTAAACAGTGCGGTTGTACAGAGTGGCGGAGGCGCCTTCGACAAAACCTTCACCCTCTGCCATTGCCTGGGAAGCGAGCAGACCATTGCCTGCAGCGACGGCCAGGGCCAGCGAGCTCCATTTAACTGCGTTCTTCATTGTGTGCTCCTTTGATTAAAAGAAAACCGTTTTTGGCTCCAAGCGGATCCGGCTTCTTTTTTCGCCGTATATTAAAGCATCTGTATTCAAACAGTGAAAGCAAGCGCCTGAAAAAACAGCGCCTTGTCGATGGATGTTTATAAGTTATTGCAGGCAAAATGGCGAGGTTCGCCGCTGTTTTTATAGTCGACCTGTGCTGTATTACCGGAAATTGAAAGTTGCGATTGTTGTTTGAGACGGTTTTCTTTTTTGTGCGCTGTTAAGGGATTCACTAAATATGTTTGAGTTGCATTCTCAATTGCAGGCTGATTGCATCCCGGTTGGCGATTTCCCGCTCTGCCGGCTGCTGTTGCTGAACGACCGGCAGTACCCCTGGCTGGTGCTGGTGCCGCGTCGGGCTGAGTTGCGAGAAGTGTTCGAGTTGGCGGAGGCAGATCGCGCGCAGTTTCATGTTGAGTCGGACCTGCTGGCACAGGTGCTGAGCGAGACGTTCAAGGCGGATAAGATGAATGTTGCAGCCCTCGGTAATATGGTGCCGCAACTGCACGTACATCATATTGTGCGCTATCGGCAAGATCCGGCCTGGCCTGCTCCGGTATGGGGCAAGTTGCCGGCTGTCCCTTATGCCGAAAATGAACTGGCTGATATGTTGCAGCGAGTGCGTGTGGCACTGGGCAACAACGCGGGTTTTGGTGAGGTGTTGCAGTGAAAGAAACGCTGTTGAAAGAGCGAGTGGACGAGTTGGAGTCACGCCTGGCGTTTCAGGATGACACTATTCAGGCGCTAAACGATGTGATTGCGGCGCAGCAATTGGAGTTGGGGCGCTTGCGACGTTCTTTGGAGTTGTTGGCTCAGCGCCAGGCCGAGTTTGCCGCGCAGTTGCCTGATGCCGGAGGCGACGAAGCGCCGCCTCCGCATTACTGAGGCTAGTCGAGGATCGCTACTTCCTCGGCCTGCAGGCCTTTCTCGCGCTTGGCAACGGTGTACTCAACCCGTTGCCCTTCCTGCAGTACCCGGTGCCCGTCGCCCAGAATCGAGCGAAAATGCACGAACACGTCACTGCCTGAATCACGCGTAATAAAACCAAAGCCTTTGCTGGTGTTAAACCATTTGACCGTGCCCGTCTCGCGACCGTCGTTGGCCTTGCCTTGATGCTCTGCCTTGGCGCGCGGCTTGCGCGCGGGCGCGGCTTCGGTGGCGGCAGGCTGGGAGTCGCTGCGCAGCTCCGCAACCAGTGCGACCAGGCTGGACAGGCAGACGCCCAGAACGCCGGCGGCCAGAGCCCAGATATTCCAGCCAATAAAATAGGGGCTTACCAGCAGGCTGCAGAACGGGATGCAGGCTGCAATGATCAGCAGGGCAGAGCTGGCCAGCGTGACAGCGCCGCTGGCGCCCTGGTTGGGGAGTTCGGGTTGATTGAATTGCTGCAGGTTGATCAGGCCGGTCAGTATGGCCAATAGGCCGATATGGTTGATCGGGGCGGATTGAGTGAAAAACGGAATGCTGTGAAACAGGCCCGTCAGCAGAACGCCGACACCTGTCACCAGATGCAGATAACGAAGGGTTTTCAAGAGGCTCACCATGGATGCAACGATTTAGTATTGTCATGTGGGCAGGCCGATGGCTGTGGCGCTGCCGGATGGCACTCTAACCTGAAAACGCCCGGCTACCAAGGCCGGGCGTTTAGGTGTTGCGGTGAGCGGGGCTAATCAGCTTTCGAGCAGGCTGCGCAGCATCCAGGCGGTTTTCTCGTGTGTCTGCATGCGCTGGGTCAGCAGGTCAGCGGTCGGCTCGTCGTGGGCTTCGTCGCAGGTCGGGAAGATGCTGCGCGCGGTACGAACGCAGGCTTCGTGGCCTTCGACCAGCAGACGAATCATGTCCTTGGCTTCCGGCACGCCGTCTTCTTCCTTGATGCTGCTGAGTTCGACAAACTGCTTGTAGGTGCCCGGCGCCGGGAAACCCAGAGTGCGAATGCGCTCGGCGATATCGTCAACCGCTAGGGCCAGCTCGTTGTAGTGGGTTTCGAACATCAGGTGAAGGGTCTGGAACATCGGCCCTTTCACGTTCCAGTGAAAGTTGTGCGTCTTCAGGTAGAGGGTGTAGGTGTCGGCCAGCAAGCGCGACAGGCCCTCAGCAATTTGTCCGCGATCCGTTTCGGTAATGCCGATATCGATTTTCATCATGGCTCCTCATGGTTGTCCGGCGGTGCAGCGTCTTCAGGCGCGGCGTCCGCGTTAACAGGTCACTTGTTCTGAGTGCAGATTTGCCGCTGGGTTCCCGCGGTGCGTCGTCCTGCCGCTGCAGGCCGCCTCGAGGCTCCCTCGTTGGCCAAGTTTCGGGTATATTATGGCGTTTTTCTTCGGGCGAACGTCGATGCGGTAAAACGCCGCTGCGACAACTGACGCCAAATTTGCCGACCACAGGAAGCACCACACCATGATGCGTAGCCACTATTGCGGCCAGCTGAACCAATCGCTGGCGGATCAGGAAATCACTCTTTGCGGCTGGGTTCACCGCCGCCGCGACCATGGTGGCGTCATTTTCCTGGATATCCGTGATCGCGACGGGTTGGCTCAGGTTGTATTTGACCCTGATCGCGCCGAGACCTTTGCCAAGGCTGACCGCGTGCGCAGCGAATACGTGGTTAAGGTGACCGGTAAGGTGCGTCTGCGCCCGGAAGGCGCTCGCAACGCCAACATGGCGTCTGGCGACATCGAGGTGCTGGGTTACGAGCTGGAGGTGCTGAACGAGGCTGATACTCCGCCGTTCCCGCTGAACGAATACTCTGATGTAGGCGAGGAAACCCGCCTGCGCTATCGCTTTATCGACCTGCGCCGCCCGGAAATGGCGGAGAAGCTGAAGCTGCGTTCGCAGATCACCAGCAGCATCCGTCGTTATCTGGACGAGAATGGCTTTCTGGATGTCGAAACCCCGATTCTCACCCGCGCTACCCCTGAGGGCGCGCGCGACTACCTGGTGCCCAGCCGTACCCACCCCGGCCACTTCTTTGCGCTGCCGCAATCACCTCAGCTGTTCAAACAGCTGTTGATGGTCTCGGGTTTTGACCGCTACTACCAGATTGCCAAGTGTTTCCGCGACGAAGATCTGCGTGCCGACCGTCAGCCTGAGTTCACTCAGATTGATATCGAAACCAGCTTCCTCGATGAGGGCGACATCATGGGCCTCACCGAGGGCATGATTCGTCAGCTGTTCAAGCAAGTGCTGGACGTGGATCTGGGCGACTTCCCGCACATGACCTTTGAAGAGGCCATGCGCCGCTTCGGCTCTGACAAGCCGGACCTGCGTAACCCGCTGGAACTGGTCGATGTGGCTGACCAACTGGCTGAAGTCGAGTTCAAGGTATTCAGTGGTCCGGCAACCGACCCCAAAGGCCGCGTTGCCGCGCTGCGTGTGCCGGGCGGTGCGAGCATGCCGCGCAAACAGATCGACGATTACACCAAGTTTGTTGGCATCTACGGCGCCAAGGGCCTGGCTTACATCAAGGTCAACGAGCGCGCCAAGGGTGTTGAAGGCCTGCAGTCGCCTATCGTCAAGTTCATCCCGGAAGCCAACCTGGAAGAAATCCTCAACCGCGTAGGCGCAGTGGATGGCGATATTGTCTTCTTTGGTGCCGACAAGGCGAAGATCGTGTCCGAAGCGCTTGGCGCGCTGCGTATCAAGCTGGGCCACGACCTGGACCTGCTGACCTGCGAGTGGGCGCCGCTGTGGGTAGTCGACTTCCCGATGTTTGAAGAGAACGACGACGGTTCGCTGTCTGCGCTGCACCACCCGTTCACCGCGCCCAAGTGCACGCCGGAAGAGCTGCAGGCCAACCCGTCCACCGCGCTGTCACGCGCTTACGACATGGTCCTGAACGGTACTGAGCTGGGTGGCGGCTCGATCCGTATCCACCGCAAGGAAATGCAGCAGGCGGTCTTCAATATCCTGGGTATCAGTGCCGACGAGCAGCAGGAGAAGTTCGGCTTCCTGCTCGATGCGCTGAAGTTCGGTGCGCCGCCGCACGGTGGTCTGGCCTTTGGTCTGGATCGTCTGGTTATGCTGGTGACCGGTGCTCAGTCTATTCGCGAAGTCATTGCCTTCCCGAAAACCCAGAGCGCGGCCTGTGTTATGACTCAGGCGCCGGGCCTGGTGGACAACAAGGCACTGCGTGAACTGAGCATCCGTCTGCGCGAGCAGACCAAGGTCGAGTAAGTCTGTTAACCCCGGTCACGTTTGCGTGATCGGGGCTGTTTTATCTGGAGTTGTGTTATGGCCGGTCATTCCAAATGGGCCAATATCAAGCACCGCAAGGCAGCGCAGGATGCCAAGCGGGGCAAGATCTTTACCAAGCTGATTCGTGAATTGACGGTGTCGGCCAAGGTGGGTGGCGGCAATCCTGCCGACAATCCGCGTCTGCGCGCTGCGGTGGACAAGGCGCTGGGCGCCAACATGACCCGCGATACCATTGATCGTGCCATCGCCCGTGGTGCCGGCAGCAACGACGCCGACAACATGGAAGAGCTGACCTATGAAGGTTACGGCGCGGGCGGCGTGGCGGTTCTGGTGGAAGCCATGACCGACAACCGCAATCGCACGGTCAGCGAGGTGCGCCACGCCTTTGGCAAGTGCGGTGGCAATCTGGGCACCGACGGCTCGGTGGCTTACCTGTTCACCCGTCGTGGTCAGCTTGTCTTTGCCGCGGGCGTGGATGAAGACGCCCTGATGGAGGCGGCGCTGGAGGCCGGTGCCGAGGATGTTGTCGCCAATGACGATGGCTCCTTTGATGTATTTACCAGCTTCGAGGAGTTTGGCGCGGTGCGTGACGCACTGGATGCCGCCGGCTTCGCTGCTGAATCGGCGGATGTGGCTATGATCCCGTCCACTGAAGCTGAGCTGGATCTGGATGCCGCGCAGAAGGTGGTCAAGCTGATCGACATGCTGGAAGACCTGGATGACGTGCAGAACGTGTATTCCAATGCATCGATCTCCGATGACATCATGGAGCAGTTGGGTTGACCCAATGCCGGCTGAGTAAGAGAAGGGAGGCGCAGGCCTCCCTTTTTTCTATAACCCGCACGCTGATGGGGATGATATGGCGCTGATACTGGGTATCGACCCCGGCTCCCGCATTACCGGTTTTGGCATTGTGCGCCATGAAGCGGGCCGCCAGGAGTACGTCACCTCGGGGTGTATTCGGGTGGGCGAGGGCGCTTTTCCCGAGCGGCTGCAGAAAATCTTCCATTACCTCTCCGAACTGATTGAGCAATATCGCCCGGATGTCGTCAGTATCGAGCAGGTTTTCATGGCGCGTAATCCAGACTCTGCGCTCAAGCTCGGGCAGGCGCGCGGCGCCGCGATTGTGGCTGCGGTCAATGCCGGCCTGGGGGTGCATGAATACAGCGCGCGCCAAGTCAAGCAGGCAGTGGTGGGAACGGGCGCCGCCGACAAGAAGCAGGTTCAGCATATGGTCACCCAGTTGCTGGGGCTGGCCGGTACGCCGCAGGCGGACGCCGCCGATGCGCTGGCCATCGCCCTGTGCCATGCGCATATGAGCGGGGTGCAGCAACAGATGGGTAATGTGGCGCTGGCGGTGCGCGCTGGCCGGGTACGGCGCCGTTAATTGACTACGAAGGAGCAGGGCTGGTGATAGGACGTTTGAGTGGCGTTTTGCTGGAAAAACAACCGCCGCATATCCTGCTGGATGTGCAGGGCGTCGGCTACGAGCTGGACGCCCCGCTGAGTACCTTCTACCAATTGCCGGCACTTGGCGAGAAGGTCACGCTGCATACGCACATGGTGGTTCGTGAAGATGCCCAGCTGCTCTACGCATTCTCCGACAAGCGCGGGCGTGACCTGTTTCGCGAGCTGATCCGGCTAAACGGGGTCGGCCCCAAGCTGGCGCTGGCGCTGATGTCCGGTATGGATGTCGATGAGCTGGTGATGGCGGTGCAGCACCAAGATGTCAGCGCGCTGGTGAAGATACCCGGCGTTGGCAAGAAAACGGCCGAGCGCCTGTTGATCGAGCTGCGTGATCGCTTCAAGGCCTGGGAGGCGGCGCCGGGCGCTATTACCCTGGCAGGTCCTGTTGCCGGCAGTGGGGTGCCGGTCAAACCAAGCGCCGATGCTGTCAGTGCGCTGATTGCCCTGGGCTACAAACCGCAGGAGGCCAGCAAGGCGGTGGCGGCAATTGATGAAGATGGCCTCAGCAGTGAAGAGTTGATTCGACGTGCTCTCAAGGGCATGGTGTAGGGCGTTCCGTGCCGGAGGCATTGCTTCCTTTATTGATGGATAAGACATGCTGGAAGAAGATCGCCTGATTGCGGCAACGCCCAGGCAGCAGGAAGAAGTTATCGATCGGGCGATTCGCCCGCTGAAGCTGGCCGACTATATAGGTCAGCCGACGGTACGCGAGCAGATGGAGCTGTTCATCAAGGCGGCCAGAGGGCGCGGTGAGGCGCTGGACCACGTGCTGATCTTTGGCCCGCCCGGCCTGGGCAAAACCACCCTCGCCAACATCATCGCCCAAGAAATGGGCGCCAAGATCAAGAGCACATCCGGCCCGGTGCTTGAGCGCGCTGGTGATCTGGCTGCGCTGCTGACCAATCTGGAAGCGGGTGATGTGCTCTTTGTTGATGAGATTCATCGCCTGTCCCCCGTTGTTGAAGAGATTCTCTATCCGGCGATGGAGGACTACCAGCTCGACATCATGATCGGTGAGGGCCCGGCCGCGCGCTCGATCAAACTGGACCTCCCTCCCTTTACTCTGGTCGGTGCTACCACCCGCGCCGGCATGCTGACCAACCCCCTGCGTGATCGCTTCGGTATCGTCCAGCGCCTGGAGTTCTACTCGGTTGCGGACCTGTCTACCATTGTGGCGCGTTCGGCGGGCATTCTCGGTTTGCAGATGGATGACGGCGGCGCCCGTGAGATCGCGCGCCGCTCACGCGGTACGCCGCGAATCGCCAATCGCCTGCTGCGCCGAGTGCGCGATTTCGCTGAGGTGCGCAGCGCCGGCGTGATCAGCGCTGAGGTGGCCGATCAAGCGCTGAATCTGCTGGATGTGGATGAGCAGGGCTTTGATCATATGGACCGCCGCCTGCTGCTGACCATGATCGATAAGTTTGACGGTGGCCCGGTGGGTATCGACAACCTCGCCGCGTCCATCAGCGAAGAGCGTCATACCATCGAGGATGTGCTGGAGCCCTACCTGATTCAGCAGGGTTTCATCATGCGCACCCCGCGCGGCCGGGTGGTCACCCGTCATGCCTACCAGCATTTTGGCCTGAACCTGCCAGCCCGCATGAGCCGTGCCTCTGCGGACCTGTTCGACGATCCTAATGCGCCGGATTCGCCCTGAAAAATATTTTTGCAAATAGCGAGTAAACCCACTATGCAAAACCCCAGCTTGGCTCTACATTATGCGCGTTGAACGTTCTGGGCCGCCGTTCGAGCTGAAAGCCCGCGTCTACTTTGAAGATACCGATGCCGGCGGCATCGTCTACTACGTCAATTACCTGAAGTTTATGGAGCGTGCGCGGACGGAGCTGGTCCGCACTCTCGGCTTTGATCAAAGCGCTCTGCAGAGAGAAAACGTCATTTTTGTTGTGCACTCTGTCACGGCACGCTATCACGCGCCTGCACGTCTGGACGATGAACTTGTCGTAACTGCGACTGTCTTGGAAACCAAGCGAGCAAGTATTCGTTTCCGCCAGAGAGTAACTCGGGCGGGAGATTTGTTGTGTGAGGGTGATGTACTGGTCGCCTGTGTGAGTGCTGACCAGTACCGTCCCCGGGCCATTCCGGACAATTTGCGTGACGCATTCCGTAGCAGTGGCCCTGGGCGTGACGAGTAAACCTAAAGATCGTATGAGATTGCGAGGAGTAGCAAAGCGTGCAGGCTGATCAAATGTCGATATGGCACCTGGTGTCCGGCGCAAGTGTGCTGGTGCAGCTGGTGATGCTGACCCTGCTGGCAGCATCGGTAGTGTCGTGGGTAATGATCTTTCAGCGCAGCAGTGTCATGCGCTCGGCAAAAAATGCCCTGGACGATTTTGAAGACCGTTTCTGGTCTGGTGTGGACCTGTCCCAGCTGTATCGCCAGGTGACGGGGTCGCCGGACGAGAACTCTGGCTTGGAGCAGATTTTCCGCGCCGGCTTCAAGGAATTTTCGCGCATGCGTCAACAGTCCGGTGTCGATCCGGATGCGGTGATGGATGCGGTGCAGCGCTCGATGCGCGTAGCGATTTCGCGTGAGGAAGAAAAGCTGGAGCAGCACCTGCCGTTCCTGGCGACCGTAGGCTCGACCAGCCCTTATGTCGGCCTGTTCGGTACCGTGTGGGGCATCATGAACTCGTTCCGCGGCCTGGCCACGGTTCAGCAGGCAACGCTGGCAACGGTAGCGCCGGGTATCGCCGAGGCGCTGGTGGCGACGGCCATTGGTCTGTTTGCCGCGATTCCGGCGGTGGTTGCCTACAACCGTTTCTCGGCTCGCTCGGAAATGTTGATTGGCCGGTATTACACCTTTGCTGAAGAGTTTTCCAGCATCCTGCATCGCCGCGTTCACGCGCGCGAGGAGTAAGCGGAGGCCGCTATGAGCATGCATATGCACAGGCGTCGCGAGAAGCGTAAACCGGTCGCAGAAATGAACGTGGTGCCTTACATCGACGTGATGCTGGTACTGCTGGTGATTTTCATGGTGACCGCGCCAATGTTGAACCAGGGCGTCAAGGTTGACCTGCCGCAGGTGTCCAGCGAAGTGCTGCCCAGCGACAGCAATCAGCAGGTGCTGACCTTGTCCGTGCTGGCCGATGGCACCTATTACTGGAATTTGGGCGAGGCAGTGGATACGGAGAATCACTCCGACAGTGCTGTCTCTCTGGAAGCGATGACCGAAGGTGTGACCAAGATCATGCGCGCCAAGCCCGATACGCTGGTGTACATCCGTGGTGACAAGAACGCCAACTACGGCGTGGTCGTGACCGCCATGGGCGCCCTGCAGCAAGCGGGTGTGCCCAACGTAGGCTTGATTACCGAGGCGCCGTGAGCACGCGATATCAATACCGACCGGCAGCCTCGGAGCGTTATTCGTCCCCGCTGCTGAAGGCGGTTGGACTGCACCTGCTGGTGGCGATACTGCTGTTCGCCTCGTTCAGCAGTGCGCCGGAATTCGAGCCGGCCAGGCCGATTGTGCAGGCGACGCTGGTGCAGCTGGACTCGATGAGTCCCAGTACCACGCCGACCGATCAGAAGATCGCCGGCGAGGCGCAGCAATCGCGCTCGCCGCGTGCAGATGAAGAAGCGCTGGAGAAACAGCGCGAACAGCAGCAGGCTGCCGAGGCGGCCAGGGCCGCCCAGGCAGAGCAGGCGCGTCAGGCTGAGGCCGAGGCGCAGCGTAAGGCCGCAGAGGCTGAGCGCCAGGCAGAGGCAGAAGCCGAACAGAAAGCCGCCGATGCCGCTGCTGCCGCCGAACGCCGGCAGGCGGAAGAAGCGAGAAAAGCCGCAGAGGCGCAGGCCGCCCGCGAGCGCGCCGCCGCCGAGGCAGAGCGCAAGAAGGCTGAGGAAGAGGCGCGTCGCAAGGAACAGGAAGAGGCTCGACGCAAGGCAGCAGAAGAGGCCGAGCGCAAGGCCGCGCAAGAAGCCGAGCGTCGCCGTGAGCAAGAGCGTGTCGCCCGCGAGCAGCGTGAGCGCGAGGCTGCCAAGGCCAGCGCACTGAACGAGCTGCTCGGTGAAGAGACCGAATACCAGCAGGCGCAGGCTGATCGCATTGGTGATCAGGTGGCGGCCAGCTTTGATGATGTTATTCGTCGTTATGTGAGTCAGCAGTGGCGCCGCCCGCCGACTGCACGCAACGGCATGGTGGTGGAAGTGCGTCTGAGTATGTTGCCGACAGGGCAGATCACCGATGCGGTGGTGATTCGCTCAAGCGGCGACCCGGGTTTTGATCAGTCTGCCGTGCAGGCGGTGAAGAACGTGGGGCGCATCCCGGAAATGCAGCAACTGTCGAGCGAGAACCCTGCGGAGTTCAATCGCCTGTACCGTCAGCGTAACCTGCGCTTCAGACCAGAGGATCTGTCATTCTGATGAAAAGACTGAGTCAAGTATTTGCGGGCATTGTTGCCCTGTGCGTGAGCCAGCTGCTGCTGGCCCAGGACGCCATTGAAATTACCAAGGGCACCGACAAGGCAACGCCGATTGCGGTAGTACCCTTCGGTTGGCAGGGCAGTGCGCCACTGTCTGAGGATATGGCGCAGATCGTCGGTAACGACCTGCGCAACAGCGGCATGTTTGCGCCGCTGGAGCGTAATAACATGCTGAGCTATCCGGTGCGCGGTGAAGAGATCAACGCCCGCGACTGGCGCATGATTGGTGCCGATTACGTGGTAGTAGGGCAGGTGAACAGCACCGGTGGCGAGAACCTGGATCTCACCTATAGTCTGTACAGCGTGGCGCGGGAAGAAGTGCTGCTGTCGCGTTCGATCAGCGGCACACGTACACAACTGCGCGACATTGCTCACCACCTGAGCGACGAGGTATTCAAGGAGCTGACCGGTATTCAGGGCGCCTTCAATACCAAGCTCCTGTATGTGGCGGCTGAGCGCTTCTCGGTCGATAACACCCGTTACACCCTGCAGCGCAGCGATTACGACGGCGCGCGCGCTGTGACGCTGCTGCAGTCGCGTGAACCGATTCTGAGCCCGAGCTACTCGCCGGATGGTGAGCGCATTGCCTATGTGTCCTTTGAGTCACGTCGGCCCGAGATTTATGTGCACTACATTCGCACCGGCCGCCGCGAGCGGGTGAGCAGCTTTGAAGGGTTGAATGGCGCGCCTGCTTGGTCTCCGGACGGCAATCGCCTGGCCTTTGTGCTGTCGCGAGACGGCAACCCCGAAATCTATGTAATGGAGTTGGCCAGCAAACAGTTGCGTCGTGTTACCAATCATTTCGCGATTGATACAGAGCCGACCTGGATGGATAACAATACGATCGTATTCACCTCCGATCGTGGTGGCCGTCCACAAATATATAAGCAGAGTTTGGGCTCTGGCTCGCCTGAGCGCCTGACCTTTGTTGGCAACTACAATGCCAACGCCAAGCTGTCCGTTGATGGCCGTACCATGGTTATGGTGCACCGTCAGGAGGGCTACCGTAATTTTCAGATTGCCACGCAGGACCTTGAGCGCGGGAATTTGAGAGTTTTAACAGAAACGTCGCTGGATGAGTCGCCAACCGTCTCACCCAATGGCGCTATGTTAATTTATGCTACCCGTCAACAGGGACGGGGCGTACTCATGCTGGTATCTACAAACGGGCGTGCGCGGTCGGAGATTCCGACACAGTTCACCGACCTGCGCGTACCTTCATGGTCCCCATACCTGCCATAGGGCGCACCAACACTAAACCATATGGGGTTAATAGGAGTTCATGATGCAAGTTATCAAGTTTGGCAAAGCCGCTGCTCTGGTTGTCGCGTTCGGCGTGGTTGTAGGCTGTTCCTCCAAGGGTGGCGACACCTCTGGCGCTGGTGCAGTTGACCCGAACGCAGGCTACGGCGCTGGTACTTCCGGTGCAGGTTCCAACAGCGGCATGAACAGCGAAGAAGCTGCTCTGCGCGCTATCACCACCTTCTACTTCGAGTACGACAGCTCCGAGCTGAAGCCGGAAGCCATGCGCGCTCTGGACGTACACGCCAAGGACCTGAAGTCCGCTGGCAACCGTGTTGTCCTGGAAGGTCACACTGACGAGCGTGGCACTCGCGAGTACAACATGGCTCTGGGCGAGCGTCGTGCTGCTTCCGTTCAGCGTTACCTGGTTCTGCAGGGTGTGTCCCCGGCTCAACTGGAACTGGTATCCTACGGTGAAGAGAAGCCGGCAGCGATGGGTTCCAGCGAGGAAGCCATGGCTCAGAACCGCCGCGTAGAGCTGCGCAAGTAAGAGACGAGGTCGTATGAAGGGTTACAGAGGAGTACTGGTTGCCTTTGCCCTGTCGCCATTGGCGGCAATGGCACAGGTTCCAGTGATGGAAGGCAGTTCGAACAATGGCTCGAATGCCGTGTATCAGGGCTCCTCGGTGACCCAACAGACCCAGGCTGGCCTTTCCAGTGAAGGCCAGCTGTTTCAGCAGCTGTATCAGTTGCAGCAGGAAGTAACGCTGCTGCGTGGCATGCTCGAAGAGCAGAGCTACAAGATCAAGCAGATGGAACAGGATCAGCTTGACCGTTACAAAGATATCGACAGCCGTCTGTCTGGCATGAACAGCGCACCTGCTTCGGGCAGTGGCGGGGCAGGCCCGGAGGTTGCTGACACCCAGGAGCCCGCCGCCAATGCGGGAGCTTCTGCCGCGCCGCCGGACCCGGAGCGCGAAAAACTGATGTACGACGCGTCCTTTGATCTGGTCAAGGCGCGCGATTTTGAAAAGGCCGCGCAGGCCTTTACCGCATTCCTGCGCCGTTACCCCGACAGTCAGTACGCGGGTAATGCGCAATACTGGCTGGGTGAAGTGTATCTGGTCCAGTCTGACCTTGAGTCCGCAGGCCGGGCCTTTGCTCAGGTCATCAGCCGCTATCCCGACCACCGCAAGGAGTCGGATGCAATGTACAAGCTCGGTGATGTCGAGCGCCGCCTGGGTCGAGATGACAAGGCGCGCGAGCTGTTTCAGCAGGTCATCAGCAAGTACCCTGACTCCTCCGCCGCGCAGCTGGCCGGGCGCGAGCTCAGCAGCCTGAACTGATCTTCCGCCGGGGGCTTTTGCCCCCGGTTTACGTTTCTATCGAGTGCTCTCCATGTCTGCCAAGCCTGATTCATCTGCTCGCGCCGTCGTACTGCTGTCTGGCGGGCTGGACTCGGCGACGGTGCTGGCCATGGCGCAGGCCGAGGGCCTGGCCTGTTACACCATGAGTTTCGACTACGGCCAGCGTCACCGGGCGGAGCTGGCAGCAGCCGAGCGTGTGGCGAGCGCTGCCGGTGTGGTCGAGCACAAGGTGATCGATATGAACCTCAACGGTATCGGCGGCTCGGCGTTGACCGACGACGCCATTGCCGTGCCCGAGGGGCCCCAGCAGGGTATTCCGGTCACCTACGTGCCGGCACGCAATACGTTGTTTCTCGCGCTTGCTCTGGGTTGGGCGGAGGTATTGGAGGCGCGGGATATCTACATTGGCGTTAACGCCGTGGATTACTCGGGCTACCCCGACTGCCGCCCGGCCTTTGTTGAGGCCTTTGAGCGGCTGGCCAACCTGGCGACCCGTGCCGGAGTGGAGGGCGAGGGGTTTTGTATCCGGGCGCCGTTGCAGCACCTGAGCAAGGCGCAGATCATTCAGGCCGGCCAGGCGCTGGGCGTCGATTACAGCCAGACGGTGTCCTGCTATCAGGCGGATGAGCAGGGGCGCGCCTGTGGTGTCTGCGACAGCTGCCGCCTGCGCGCTGCGGGCTTTGCCGCTGCTGGCGTACCCGATGCGACCCGCTATCAGCGTTAAATTTAACGCAGATGTAAAAAAGGGCTTGAGTTTCCTCGGTAAATCAGTAATATAGCGCGCTTCCAGCAGGGGGTCGTTAGCTCAGTTGGTAGAGCAGTTGGCTTTTAACCAATTGGTCGTAGGTTCGAATCCTACACGACCCACCACTCTGGATTTCCCCTCTGGCCATTCCCGGCCACCTGGTAATACCATCTCTCCTGTTTTTGCTTATCGTCGCATCTGTGCTTGCTTGCACTGCGTTGTCTTGCTTGTTCGCCCGTGCTGGAGATCGCTGGATAGGCGGCACGGTGATCGTGCTACAATCGCCCGTTCCGTTGTTCCTGATGGGTTGAAACATGTCCCAGATTTCAGAGCGTCTGCTGGTACAGGCGCACCTGGACGCCAAGGCGCCTGCGCCATTGAGTGATGCCGAGAAGGCCGACTACAAGGCCCGCATTGCCGCTGCGCTGAAAGCGCATAACGCTGTATTGGTTGCCCACTACTACACCGACCCGCTGCTGCAGGAGCTGGCCGAAGAGACCGGTGGGTGCGTGTCTGACTCGCTGGAGATGGCCCGTTTTGGGCGTGACCACGAGGCAACCACGCTGATCGTGGCTGGTGTGCGTTTTATGGGCGAGACCTCCAAGATTCTCAGCCCGCACAAGCGCGTTCTGATGCCGACTCTGGACGCGACCTGTTCGCTGGACCTGGGCTGTCAGATTGACGAGTTTTCGGCTTTTTGCGATCAGCATCCCGACCGCACCGTGGTGGTGTACGCCAATACCTCGGCGGCGGTAAAGGCGCGGGCTGATTGGGTGGTTACCTCCAGCTGCGCACTGCCGATTGTCGAGCACCTGATCGACAAGGGTGAAAAGATTCTCTGGGCTCCGGACCAGCACCTGGGTAACTACATCCAGCGTGAAACCGGTGCCGATATGCTGCTGTGGCAAGGCTCCTGTATCGTGCACGAGGAGTTCAAGGCCAAGGTGCTCGAAGATCTGCGCAAGGTGCACCCCGAGGCAGCCATTCTGGTGCATCCGGAATCGCCCCAGGCGGTGGTGGAGTTGGCAGACGTGGTTGGCTCGACCAGCCAACTGATTCAGGCTACCCGTGACTTGCCGAACCCGACGTTTATCGTGGCAACGGACCGCGGCATCTTCTACAAGATGCAGCAGGCCGCGCCAGACCGTTTGCTGATCGAGGCACCAACGGCCGGCAACGGAGCGACCTGTCGCAGCTGCGCGCACTGCCCGTGGATGGCGATGAACACCCTGCCGCGCGTGCTGGCTGCGCTGGAGACCGGCGCCGATGAGATCCATGTGGACCCCGACCTGATTCCCAAGGCCGTCAGGCCGCTGGATCGCATGCTGGACTTTACCCGTAACGCAAACCTCGCCGCCAAAGGCAACGCCTGACACAACACAGCCGCCCTAGGGCGGCTGTGTTGCTTTATGGGGGTACTTTCCCGGTGCTTACATGGATTCAACCAGGGCGCGTTGGCGGCGCAGGGCGTTTTGCTGCTCCTTGATGCGCGAGGTGGTAACAAAATTGCCACCGGCGCGCTCCAGTGCCAGGGTCAATTGCTGCTCTGCCTGCTGCAGATCACCGGTCAGCTTGAAGTAGTGCGCACGGGCCAGATGGACGCCGAGAATATTGCCCGCTAGGCCACGAATCTCCGCTGCCAGATACCACACGTCCGGGTCATCATCGCGGCGGCTGGCTAGGCGATCAATGGCGCGTTCAGCCTCGGCGTACTGCTGCTGTTTGAGCAGCAGGTCTGCTTCGGCAAAATCCAGCGGGAAGTTATTGGGAAAGCGCTGCTGCATGGTATGCGTGCGCTCCAGTGCCTGGGCAAGCCGGCCAGCGTTGGTGTCCAACTCAATCTGAGCCAGGTTAAACAGCCGGCTGTTCGGGCTCTCTGCCAGTAGTGGTGCAAGGGCCTCGTTTGCCTCGTCATGCTGGCCGCTGCGCGACAGCGCCAACGCCAGGCCATAGCGAGCCGCATCGTGGTTGCCGTCGTGGTCGTCCAGCAGAGCGCGGAAGCGCTTGGCCGACAGGCCTGGGCTCTGCTCGTATTTGAGTTGCACGCGGGCCCGCATCAACTGGTATTCAAGGGTGTCGGTTTCGCCGCCGGCAGGCAGCTGGTCGGCACGGTTGCGAGTGTCTGCCATACGTGACTGGCTGACTGGGTGGGTGAGTAGAAACTCGGGCGGGTTGCTGTCGTAGCGGCTCAGTTGGGCCAGCCGCTCGAACATGGTCGGCATGGATTTGGGGTCATAGCCGGCACGTTCCAGGTTGACCAGGCCAATGCGGTCGGCCTCCTGTTCGTTCTGTCGGGAGAAGCGTCGCTGCTCCTGGATGGCGGCGGCTTGTGTTGAGGCCAGTGCCGCGAAGCCTGCGTCGCCGCCGCCTGCGGCTGCCAACACGATTGATGCCAGCATCGCAGTCATGAAAGGCACCTGCATGCGTTGTTGCTGTTCCAGGCCGCGGGCAAAGTGGCGCTGAGACAAGTGCGCCAGTTCGTGCGCCATGACCGAGGCGAATTCGGCCTCGCTCTGGGCGTGCAGAAACAGGCCGCCGTTAACGCCAACGACGCCGCCGGGAGCGGCAAAGGCGTTGAGTTGCGGGCTATCGATCAGGATAAAGGCCAGGCGCCGATCACTTAGCTGGCTGGTTTCGGCCAGGCGGTAGGTGCGTTCTTCGACAAAGTCCTTGAGTTGCGGGTCGTCCAGGGTGGGCACGGCGCCGCGCAGCATGGTCAGCCAGGTGCGGCCGAGTTGATACTCCTGCTCGCGCGACATCATTGACGAGCTGGTGTCGCCCAGCGAGGGCAGGTTGAATTCATCCGCACTGGCGCCGGGAGTTGCGGGCAGGCCGAGTGTGCCGACCAGTAGCGCCGCAGCCAGCAGACGTTTCGCGGACATGGTTTCTTGCATCATTTTTGTCTCATACCGGGTCTGGCTGTTGTAGAGGGGAGCGCCTGCAAGGCTATACTGTCGCCCACTTGCCGTGGAGCCCTTGCATGCCTGTTGATCTGCCCATCGATGCTGTTGTTGACGCCCGTGGACTCAGCTGTCCGCTACCCCTGCTGAAGGCCAAGCAGGCGCTGAACAGCATGTTAGCAGGCCAGACGTTGCATGTAATGGCTACCGATGCCGGTTCCGAGCGGGACTTTCAACGCTTCGCGGAACTGTCCGGAAATCACTTGCTTGAGGCCCGTGTCTTGGACGGCGAATTTCACTATTGGTTGCGTAAAGCAGATTAATTCACATGTTAAAAGTCTTTCAGGGCTGGGTTCAGCGTTATTTCTCTGATGAAGAAGCGGTCGTGCTGGCAGTGGTGCTGGCGCTGGGCTTTGCGATCGTCATTTCTTTTGGCGATAAGTTGGCGCCGCTACTCACGGGTGTCGTGTTGGCCTACCTGCTGCAGGGGCTGGTGACGCGCCTGCAGCGTTGGTTGCCGCATTCGCTGGCGGTGTGGATTGTCTTTCTGCTGTTCCTGGGCGCGTTGGCGGCGCTGTTTGGCGTGGTGATTCCGCTGGTCTGGAAGCAGATGCTCAACCTGTTCAATGAGCTGCCGGGCATGCTGGGTGAGTGGCGTGCGCAGTTGCTGCACCTGCCTGAAGAATACCCCTCGTTTATCTCCGAGGCGCAGATCGAGCGCCTGATGAACTCCATCAACGGTGAGGTGGGTGCCTTCGGGCAATGGGCACTGTCGCAGTCGCTGGCCAGCCTGCCGGTGGTAGTGACCGTGCTGGTGTATCTGGTGCTGGTGCCGATTCTGGTGTTTTTCTTTCTCAAGGACAGCCAGACCCTGACGGCCTGGACTGTCAGCCACCTGCCGCGTGAGCGCCGGCTGATGCGGGTGGTGTGGACCGAGATGAATCAGCAGATTGCCAACTACATTCGCGGCAAGGCAGTGGAGATTCTGATCGTTGGGGCGGTGACCTATATTTCCTTCGCCATTCTGGGGGTCAACTACGCGGCGTTGCTAGCGGTGCTGGTAGGGTTGTCGGTGCTGGTGCCCTACATCGGCGCTACGGTGGTGACCATTCCGGTGGCGCTGATCGGCCTGTTCCAGTGGGGACTGGGTAACGAGTTCATGGTGCTGATGATCGTTTATGCGGTGATTCAGGCGCTGGACGGTAACGTGTTGGTGCCCATCCTGTTCTCTGAGGCAGTGAACCTGCACCCGGTTGCGATTATCGCGGCCGTGCTGATCTTTGGCGGGTTGTGGGGATTCTGGGGGGTGTTCTTCGCTATCCCGCTGGCGACCCTGTTCAAGGCCGTGCTCTACGCCTGGCCACGTGGCCTGGAGGCGGCGCACGACGCCCAGGCCGAGCAGGCCTGAGCGCCGACACTCAGGCGCTGTAGCAGATTACAGCGCCTGGACTGCTGCCAGTACCTCGGCAACATGCCCCGGTACCTTCACCTTGCGCCACTCATGGCGCAGCACGCCTTGTTCATCGAACACAAAGGTACTGCGCTCGATCCCCTCGTATTCCTTGCCATAGAGCTTCTTGGGCTTGATCACGTCGAACAGGCGGCAGAATGATTCGTCCGGGTCGCTGATCAGCTCAAACGGAAACTCATGCTTGGTCTTGAAATTGGTGTGCGTGCGCAGGCTGTCGCGCGAGACGCCATAGATCACGGCGCCGGCCTCGGTAAAGGCCTCGTGGTTGTCGCGAAAATCCTGACCTTCGGTGGTGCAGCCCGGGGTGTTGTCCTTGGGGTAGAAGTAAATGACTACCTTTTTGCCGGCCAGGCTGGCAGGCGTGACGGTCTGGTCGCCGGTAGCGCTGGCGCTGAAGTCGGGAATGGGCTGATTCAGTTCAACGGACATGGGCGGTCTCCTTGTCAAATATCAGTGCAGTGGACGCCAGGGTTCGATCACTGCGTCCAGATTCAGTTCGTCGCAAAAGTCCAAAAACTGTTCGCGCAGCCAGCTCAGCTGGGTCTGCGCCGGGATGGCGATGGTCAGCGTCAGGTTAAGCATGGGCGTGCCGGTGTGCTGGGCCTGATAGGTGAAGCTTTGCAGTTCCTCAATGTCGATGCTCAGCTGCTGGAAGAAGTTGCACAGCTCACCGACCAGCTCCGGGCGTTGGGCGGCGGTCACAAAGACGTTGTAGGGCAAGGCCTGCGGGCGCTCGTCCAGGCTGTGGCTGCGCGACATCGAGAGCAGGATGTGTTCGCGCTTGGCTAGCGGCGGCAGCAGGGTTTCCAGTCGAGCGAGGGCGTCCCAGTTGCCGCTGACCTGCAGTAGTAACACCGCGCAGCTGCCGTGGCGACTCATGCGGCTGCTGACAATCTGGCAGCGATGCTCGGTGCACAGGCGGGTCAATAGGCTGGCCAGCGATGTGGTTTCCTGGCCCATGACGTTAATGACCAGATATTGCTCGCGTTGACCCGGTTGGGTGGACATGGTGATCCTCTAGTTCACGGAAGCGCCTTGTGGACGCATTAGATAAGCGCCTATTGTCACAGCCTGCCGGAAGCGGGGCAACTGCCCATGCCGCCTGCCCGCAGAGCTACCCTCGAATGTGCTGCCCGCGTGCTGTCGAGAAGCAAGATGGCGGCAGCGCAAGCGTGGAATTAATCAGCGCTTCGCTTGTACTGGCTGCGGGGCGAAAGTACCATTGTCGTTTATTGTTCCAAGTGGAGAGTTGCATGATCTCGGGCAGTCTGGTGGCGCTGGTTACACCCATGGATTCAAACGGAGACCTGGATTGGCAGGCTCTGGAGCGCCTGATCGACTTCCACCTGGAAAAGGGTACCGACGGCATTGTTGCGGTAGGTACCTCAGGTGAGTCCGCTACTCTGGACATGGCTGAGCACAAGGAAGCCATTCGCCGCGTTGTGCAGCAGGTCGCCGGCCGTATCCCGGTGATTGCCGGTACCGGGGCCAACTCCACGCGCGAAGCCGTTGAGCTGACCGAAGCCGCTCGCAGCGTCGGCGCCGATGCCGCTTTGCTGGTTACTCCCTACTACAACAAGCCGACCCAGGAAGGCTTGTATCTGCACCACAAGCATATCGCTGAAGCCGTTGCCATTCCGCAGATTCTCTATAACGTCCCCGGCCGTACCGCCTGCGACATGCTGCCGGAAACGGTTGAACGTCTGGCTGCCATCGACAATATCGTCGGCATTAAGGAAGCAACCGGCGACCTGCAGCGCGCCCGTGAAGTGATCGAGCGGGTGGGTGATCGCATGGCCGTGTATTCGGGCGACGATGCCACCGCCGTTGAGCTGATCCTGCTGGGCGGCAAGGGCAATATCTCTGTTACCGCCAACGTAGCCCCCCTGCAAATGCATGAAATGTGCGCGGCCGCCCTGCGTGGCGATGAGGCAACCGCGCGCCGTCTGAACGAGGCGCTGATGCCGCTGCACAAGGCGCTGTTTATCGAAGCCAATCCGATCCCCGTCAAGTGGGCCCTGCTGGAAATGGGCCTGATTGCTGACGGCATTCGCCTGCCGCTGACCCCGCTCAGTGCCCGTTGCCATGACACCGTTCATGGTGCATTGCGTCAGTGCGGCCTGCTCTAATCAATCGGAACACCTGTTGACCAAGGAAACATTTATGAAGCCTGTGCTGAGTGCACTGACCCTGGGAGTTTTGGCCAGCCTGAGTGGCTGTGGGTATCTGATGGGAGACAACGGCTACTTCCGCGATCGGGCCGGTGACTATCAACAGGCCGAGGTCAAGCCGCGCATGACCGTGCCGGCAGATCTGGAAAGCAAGCCCATGGGCGATCTGCTGCCGGTGCCGGGCCAGGTCGCTGCCGCGCCGCAGCCGGGCGAAAAGTTTGAAACCCCACGCCCGCGTCCGATGGCCGCAGGTGTTGATACCTCTACTTTCTCTCTGCAGCAGGAAGGCAGTCAGCGCTGGGTTCTGGCTCAACTGCCGGCCTCCGACGTCTGGCCGCTGCTGCAGCGTTTCTGGTCTGACTACCGGGTACCCATGGCGCAGAGCGATGCGGCCCTGAGCGAAGCCTCTACCCAGTGGGTCGATTTCAGCGAGTCGGCCGGCAACCCGCTGGTACGCCGCATGCTGCCGCTGGTGCAGGAAGGGCAGCGCATTGATAACGAGGAACAACGTTTCCGCGTGCGCCTGGAGCCCGGCGTGAACAATGGCACTGCTGAGATCAAGGTGCTGCATCAGGCCCGTGACCTGGGTGATGACGACAGCGAGTGGCCGCGTCGCTCCGACAATGCCAACTTTGAGCGTGCACTGCTCGCCGAGCTGGAAACCTATCTGAACCAGAGCACCAGTACCGATGGCCCGGCGCTGGTCTCAAGCATCATCAACAGTGGCCCGGTAGAGACCAGCCTTGAGCAGGATGGCGCTGGCAACAGCGTGTTGTACATGCTGACCGACTTCAACCGTGCCTGGTCTGATGTGGGCGAAGCGCTGGCACGCGCTGATGTCTACGTCACCGACTACAACCGCAGCTCCGGCGTCTACTACGTCAACCTGGATCAGACCCGCTCCGAGCAAGAGGAGGAGCCCGGCTTCTTCGCGCGCTGGTTTGGTGGTGATGATGAGGACGAGCAAGTCGAAGACGATGGCAGCCAGCTGCAGGTGCGCCTGACGCCCACCTCCAACCGTATCGAAGTTAGCGTTGATGCCGGCATTGAGCACTCTGCCTACGGCACTACCGCCCGTGAACTGCTTGAGCGTATTCAACGCGGCCTGAATGAGCGGCCGCCGCAGCAGTGAGGTATTGCTCCCTCGGCAGCGGTAGTCGTGGCAACGGCACCCTGATAGAACAGGGTGCCAGCCGAGTGCTGGTAGATTGCGGTTTCAGTTTGCGTGCCACCGAGCAGCGCCTGCGCCAGGCCGGTATCAGTGGCGATCAGCTCAGCGCTATTCTGGTTACCCATGAGCACAGCGATCACATTCAGGGGGTCGCCAAGCTGGCTAGGCGTTATGAACTGCCGGTGTATCTGACGCCGGGTACAGGTTACGCACTGCGCGAGGAAGCGAGGCTGGATATTCGCCACGTCGACCTGCACGGGCGCTTTGCTGTTGGTGAGCTGGAGGTTACCCCGGTCGCCGTGCCCCATGATGCCAGGGAACCTTGCCAGTACATCTTTGACAATGGGCGCCAGCGTCTTGGCGTGTTGACCGATACCGGCACCATTACACCCTGGATTGTCGAGCAATATGCCGATCTGGATGCACTTTTCCTTGAAGCCAACTATGATCCGCACATGCTTTCCAGTGGCCCTTACCCAGCGTTTCTGAAGGCCAGGGTTGGCGGCAATCTCGGCCACCTTAGCAACCAGCAGGCAGCGGGTTTTCTGCGGCTCGCTGGCCTGGAGCGGCTGCGGCACATTGCCGTGGCGCATATCAGCGAAAAGAACAACCGCCCGGAGCTGGCGTTGGCTGCGTTGCAAGACGCACTGACCGACTGGACCGGCGAGCTGCTGCTGGCGCAGCAGGACCAGGGCCTGCCCTGGCAATCAATTCAATAACTGCCCATCACCATTTTGCGGACAGCGGGAGCCGATAATGGAAAAACGTAACGAACTCTATCGCGGTAAAGCCAAGTCGGTTTACACCACCGACGACCCGGATCGCCTGGTCCTGCTGTTCCGCAACGACACCTCCGCCTTTGATGGGAAGAAGATCGAACAGCTCGATCGCAAGGGCATGGTCAACAACCGCTTCAATGCCTTCATCATGCAGAAGCTGGAAGACGCCGGCATCCCCACCCAGTACGACCAACTGCTGTCCGATACCGAGTCGCTGGTCAAAAAGCTCGACATGATTCCGGTTGAGTGCGTTGTGCGTAACTTTGCTGCCGGCAGCCTGGTCAAGCGCCTGGGTGTGGAAGAGGGCATGGCCCTGACGCCGCCGACCTTCGAACTGTTCCTGAAAGACGACGCCAAAGGCGACCCCTTCATCAACCAGTCTCACGTAGTGACCTTCGGCTGGGCGACTGCTGAGCAATTGGCGCGCATGCAGGAACTGACCCTGCAGATCAACGACATCCTCAAGGGCCTGTTCGATGCTGCCGGCCTGCTACTGGTCGACTTCAAGCTGGAGTTCGGTCTGTTCAAGGGCGAGATCGTACTGGGTGACGAGTTCAGCCCGGATGGTTGCCGCCTGTGGGACAAGGAAACCCGTAAGAAGATGGACAAGGATCGTTTTCGTCAGGGCCTGGGAGGCGTTATCGAAGCCTACGAAGAAGTAGCCCAACGCCTCGGCGTGCCGCTGTCCTGAGCATCTTCGGCTACCGCATTGTCAGCAAAAGCTGGTAATATGCGCGCCGACTTGGAGAGTTGCCAGAGTGGTCGAATGGGACGGATTCGAAATCCGTTGTACGGGCAACCGTACCCAGGGTTCGAATCCCTGACTCTCCGCCATATGTAAGCCTCAATGCCCCGTATATCGGGGCATTGTTGTTTGTGGGGTTCGCTGGCCCATACTCTGGACCATACTTTGGTTATGGTTTGCGCTTGGGCGGGGGAGTTTGAACCTGTGTCGTGGTTGGCAACAACTGAGGGTGGCCAATTATGACTACGGTCGTGGCAGGGAGCTCGATGCACCCTTGGTTATCTGCGGCGTATACCGTACAGGCGAAAGGTGACTCTTAGGCGAGCTCGCAGCGATGAAAGCCGGTGTTTGCCCTTGTGGAGCTTCTCAGTGCGTTCCTGCCCCTGTAGCGCAGTCTTCGGCAGCTGCTGGAGTTAATCAGGCACATAGGCGGCTCCTGGCTAGGTTAAGAGCACCTGGCGCTCTCACGTGCATGCCTGAACCTAGTCATGGCAAGTAGTAGCCACAATCCCCTAGTACCAGGAGTGTTCGACTGGAGTGAGGTCGCAGGTCTACGGTTATCTCCGCTTGGTATCCGTACGTTATGCTCATGAAACCAGTTCTTTAGTCGTTCGATGAGCTCTTAGAGTAACTTTTCCCGAAATCTGGAATGTCGGGTATGAGCTTCGCCAGTCTTTGATCGATGAGTTTTGACTTTATCTTGTTGACGGAGTCTTCAAATGAGCGCTGAATCTCTTTAAGTTCTTCAATGCTGGGCTCTCTTGCCGACAGTTTATTGAGGTGCTCGTACTTTGATATGCGCCATAATTCGAGATATAAAACATTCCAGGTGTCTGACAATGCTCTTCTTTCAATGCTTTTTTTTGCTTTTTTTGTGGTGAAAACTTCTGAAGATAGCAGTTGTTGGTGTTTTTCGGCGCGATCTATTAGGTTGCTAATCGTTTCTGAGCTGTTTTTGTTTAGTCTCTCCGAGAGCCTTGTCAGTGAGGCTCTTGTTCCTTCTGATAGAGTGAAAGAGTATTCGTGCGAAGATTGGGTGTGAGTGCGGCTATTTCTTTTGTTTACTCTGTTTTTTAACTTTCTGGTGAGCGCCCTTATATCTATGTTCCTTGGGATGGCAGGCGGGCTTTCGTAGTATGACCTATTCATAATTTCGTTAGGGCTGATGTATATCCGGGCCTGTGTGAGCTCGCGTGCGATCTCGACCATAACCTCGTGCTTCGCGCCTGAAATTTGCCCCAAAAAGCGCATTAAGACCTCTTCTGGCTGAAGGCGAGGCCTGCCCGGTTTTTTGTTCGTACTCATTATCATTCACAATTGCGCTGCGATGCATGGACGTTGGTTGGGTTGATTTATTTTTTGGCGACATGTCATCCTAAATATTTCTACGTGTCAATACCTAGCCGATATTGAGGTGATTGACGAACGGGGAGCGGATGGATATCGTCCATTCACAGGCAGGGTTGAGGGTAGGAAATGCACGATGTTGTCCGAGCCGTTCTGTTTAAGAAGGACCTAGCTGCAGGAGAAAAGCTTTTGCTACTGAAGCTGATTCCGATGCTGGGGTATCGCCCCCTTCCGTGCACTGGAAGCTTGGTGCAGCAGCTCAGCGCAGGCATGAAAAAGAGTGCCTACGAGAAGGCATTCAGCAGCCTGGTTGAACGTAAGTTATTGCTTGTCAGGGACTTGCCCATAGGCGCGGGCGGTGCGAGCGTTAATACGCTAACACTAGCTTCAGCGTTGTTTTCAAGTCGCTCGCAGGCAACTCGGTCGGCGGAGCCGTGCTACTGGGCGTTGGTCAAGCACATTCTTACGTGCACGGACGTTTTGAGTCTTTCTGAAGGCGAGACTGTGTTGCTGGTCCTGCTTCTCTTCTTCTGTGATGAGACAGGTGTTGTTCGAACCCTTTCAAGGCCTATGCTGTTGAGTGTGCTTGGGTTAAAGATTAAGCCGAGCCCTGAAACAACGCGACAGCAAAGAGCTAGGAGGGAATCCAATGCTATTTGGCGACTTGTTGGGCGGCTGACTCAGATGGGATACCTGAGAAGAGTAACTCCTGGCTATCGAGCTGTTCCATTCTGGGGTCGGAGTGAAAGCGCTTATTTTTTAAATCTTTCCCACCCGGTGTATGGCAGTGTAGCCCCGTCGAGTGTGCTTTTAGTTGACTATGGTCCTTGGAATTCCATGCGGCACATTACAGGCTCTGCCTCAGATGAAATATTTCTCGATGACGTCTCACCTGGACCCGTAGTGAGGCACGACTTATTGATTACGACACATTTTATCGCATCCCAGCAAAAAAAAATTAAGAAGTCTCGTTCAGGGCGTGTGAATACGGCCCAACAGGCCCCTGGCTACAACGTGATCTTTCACCAGACATACTTCCCTTGGCGCCATTTCTGCGTCATCTTTGAGCTGTTCTCTGGTGCCGGTTTTCGCAAGGCTATTCCTGCCCTTCAGGCAAAGATTGAGAGACTCGCGGCGATTTTACTGAGCGAGCACTGGGAGGATGTCAGGCCCAGAGCAGAGCAGAACAAATTCTCCCTTCGCTCTGCGCTTCGCTCAGCTAAAGCTATTTCACTTTTTGAGCTGAAACTGCGCGAAGGCGAAGTCAGCTCTGAGTTGAGTCTGAACCGGGTTGAGCGTTTGACTATGTGGTTTCTGGTGGGGGCCGGTTGGTGTTTGGCGCAGCGGAGCAAGGAGTTGCTGATGCAGCGACGCGAAGACAATCACTGGCAGGGCACGCGGTTTTGTATTCTCCCATCAGAGCTTTCTTACGGCGGCTTTACGGGGAAGCTGACAAATACTTTTGGTAAGGCAAACGCGAATGGCACGCGCAGGGTGCCAAACACGGCACAACGCTACTGCAGCGTAATAATTGCGCTGCCGTCTGGCCAGGTGGCTGACGGCGCCGCTTGCTTTGTCACAAACCATGCCTGGCCCGACCGATTCGAGCTTGAGACTGAAAACGATCTCACCTTATCCCAAGCGACCAAATACGGGGTGTTGTCGGTTAATGCCCGAGGTTTGGAGCATATGACTTTGGGTGTCGATGTCCTTCCCGAGTTGGGTAGCAACAGGCCGATGAGGAAGTAAAAAATACTGAGCGCACCAATCCTCCGAGAGGATATGGAGGCGCCTATGAAAATTCTCCGATTGAACGCGGTTTTGGCCCGAACTGGGCTGTCACGCGCTACTGTCTATCGCTACATGAAACTGAATGAGTTCCCGCAGGCGATTAAGCTTGGGCTGCGGAGCGTGGGGTGGGCTGAGCACGAGGTGGAGGCTTGGCTGCAAGAGAGGATTCAACTACGTGATGGGCTTCTTCACCGATGATAAATCTTCAGAGTGGTTATCCGGCGAGCTACCAGTGAACCAGCTCAGGCTCGTCGCGCGTTTGAGCGCCTTTCGGGGACTGATTATTTTCCGGTAAATATATTATCCCTACCAAGGGATCTACTTGTGATAACAATCAAGCCTATAGGGGAGCATGAGGAGAACAGTCCATATGAGCAGCATGCAGGACTAGGAGGAGGGCGAAGGATGAGTAGCCCGACAAGAAATACTCAGAGGGTAGACCGTATGAACTAACCGAACAGGAGACAGTTCATGCGCAACCCAAACAACGCCAATCAAACCCTTCACTTCGCTCCCTTCTACAAGGCATTCCCCGTACAGGTAAGCCATGGCCCTCTGGTTAGACCGTATCTGGAAAAGCTATTCGTCGTATTTCGTGACTGTGTCCATAGTCACCCGCGGGGCTTTGCTGTACGCGTCGATCTGCGTTTTGGCCAGCATCTCTCCCTGCCTCAGGATGTCCACACGAATGCTCCTTTGCAGCGGTTCCTGGCGTCATTGAAAGCGATCTTAGACCACAAAGACCAGCAGCGTTATCAGCAGACAGGGCGAGTTAATGCTCACGGTATGCGTTACGCCTGGGCGAGAGAGGTAGGTAAGCGCGGCGGGATGCCACATTACCACCTCGTACTGTTTTTCAATGGTGATGCTTACCGAGGACTAGGTAACTACGCAGACCCTCAGGCACCTGGGTTGTGTAATCGGATTCGTCAGGCTTGGGCCAGTGCTTTGGGCTTACCGGTAGGTGTAGCGGCGGGGCTGGTTAGCTTTCCTGCTGGCGGTTCTTGGCATATAGATCGCAATCACCTGACGTGCGTTGCAGCATTCAAGGCCTGTAGCTACCTGTGCAAGGTTGCGACTAAGCCATTTGGGCAGGGAATAAGCTGCTTCGGGACCAGCCAGAATCATGTGCCGTACAAGGAGGGAGCATGAAAATGATCATACCTCTGGTGGTCTGCGGGCACTGCGATATCCGGTTCTTGGTCGTTCCGTGGTTGCCGCATCGGGTGGCAGGGTATTGCGAGCGGTGTGCTCCGTACTGTGTGCCGCACCTGATGGGTAAAAAGGGCCGTCGTCGGCGCAATGGCTACCTCTGACGTTGGGAGCAAAAGCCGGAGCCTCTACGGGCCCCGGTTTTGTTGTTCAACGACTTAGCAATCATCCTCGGGCTGGGGGCCTACTTCCTCAAGGGCCTCAGCCTCAGCTTCTCTGAGTAGCTCTTCAGGAATCTCGTCGTAGGGCACACCCACGATACCCCGCTTTCTCAATGCTCGGTCCAGCGCTGCGGCGTAGTCCTTTTCCCACTGTGTAGGTTCATCATCATCGTGCTGGCTCATGTAATTCCCTTTTCGTTTGTCGAGAGCATAGAAGGCCACATCAAGCTTGGGCTAGTCAACGCTAAAGGGATTTTGGGGAGACAGACGCCACATGTTGGTGGCAGGGCAGCAATGCCAGCATCTTCCAGATGCGGAGTGGGAGGCCGCAAGTATAAAAGGGCGATGCCGTACTTTTCCGAATGATGGTGACTGGGCGCTAGCTGACGCTTTAGCTCCGGCTGGTATCGGCCAAAAGCGGACGGATCAAACCTGGTCTGAGTTCGCCGACATTTCAGGTCTGTGGCTCTCTAGGAAAGCCGGGGCGATTCAGAGGGGCCAATACCGTTCGGCCGTATAAGCTGGGGAGGGGGAGTCGGACGCGAGGGCGGAGAGAATTCCAACGAGTCTAAGAGCGGGGTGAACTGCTCTGAAAGAAACGTTCTCCGCTCGGAGTACGTTTGGTATTTCCCCTTTATCCAAGTCCAAAAAGTATCAAGGGAGCCATGTTGTCTCACGAATGCTGGGAGTGCTGCGCTCATTGCAGGATCACTCAGCAGTTCACGTCGAAGATGGAGATACTCATTCGGATCCGCAGCATTGCCAGTAGCTCGGGCCACCAAGAGGTTTTGTAGGTAGCTGACCTTGTCGAATGTGCTAACCAGGAATTCTATGGACACGGGGAAGCCTCTTTATCTTACAGAGTGTCATGAGGAAAGACGGATTTAGGCTGAGATTATTCAGCCCATAACCTTGTTCCAGTCGATTGCATAGCCCGCCTGTTTCAACTCGCGTGCCAGTGCGGTTTTCCACTCGCCGGACATCTCTGTCCAAACTACCCCGGCAAAGTCGGTAGGTATTTCCACTTCTCCAGATCTCAGCGCGCAGACCTTGTCACGACCCAGCGCACCCATAAAGTAACCAAGCTCCAGTAGCACATTCTGCCTCACGCGAGGTTCCACCTGGCCGCCCGCTTTGCAGCCAACATCGTCGGGCGTTAGCAGCACCACGGCCATTCCCACATCAGAATTGTGCTCGATTTTCTCAATGATCGTGCGCCCACTATTGGCCTGCTCGTGGAGGATGATCACCTTGAGGCCGAGCTTCTCTAGGAAGCGTGCAACGGTTTCACGGACAGCTTCATCGTGCCCATGGACGAGAAAAACTCGAGAGGAGTCCGCTGATGAACTAGCTTTCGTTGCTGGCGCAAGAAGGCTAGGCCCAAGGTCTTCAAGGTCCGCTTTTAAGGCATTTATCGCTTGGCCTAGCAGCGCTTTCGCCGCTTCTATATTTGTTTTTGTGTGTGCTTTGTAGTTGGGCTCTGGCATTCCAGATACCCAAATCATCTGATGGTAATGCAGCTCCTGCGCCGCTTTATAACGATTGGCTGCGGTAGTGTTTACTCCGAAATAGCGCTCCAACGTATCTTCAATACTGCGCTCTAGAGCCTGGAGTTCGGGAGATGTCCCATTCTTCAATGTGTTGAGATCAAACGCATCAAGATCCGCAATTCTTTGCTCAAGCCGGTCAATTCCTTTCTGCAGCTGATCTGTCGTCAAGTGAACCTTTGGTTGAACAACCGGGGATGGGGGTGACTTCCGAGCCATAGCTACTCCTTGGTATGTGGCTATGTCCGATCATGCCATTACGCGGGGTGGAGCAAAACTGCAAAAGGTCAATAGCCACGATTTTGTTGTCCGTCAGCACGAATTCAAGCGTCTTCGGCGTTGGCATCTCCAAATCGTAGCCCGCATTCAGTGGCAGACTCTGCACCGTTCCGGAAATAGCGCGTGTTAGCTTCTGGCCGGAAGGCGCCTATCGCAACAGGCAGGATCCGGCCAAAAGACCGTGACAGATTAATGGGGCTCGGGACGGCCAGAGCTGCTAGCGCAGCTCCCCATGGCTCTCGGCCAGACTATGGTAACAATCTACGGCCAAACTATGGGTTCATGCACAGTCAGCACGGAGGGCGCGGGGAAAGGTGCAGGTAACGCTGCTTTGAATGAGTGCCGATCTTAGGCGTTCAAGCCTGCCCATCCGTGCCAACCGACGTAAACACCCACGCCAATAATCAGCAAGCTTGAGAGATATGGGGCGCGCCGCGCCACAGCGCCCATCCAAGGCCAGCGATTGGACGCATGGCGTGTTCCGATTGCAGCCGCAACACCGACCGTGACCAGCGTCAACGCCAAACCAATGCTGAAACCGAGGACCAAGACAGCACCTAACGTAACTTCCTTAACCTGCAGACAGAGCAGCAGCACCGTGATTGCAGCGGGGCAGGGAATCAGCCCACCGGTCAGGCCGAACAAAATGACCTGGCCGGTGGTTACGTTACGACTGGCAAAGCGCTGACGAATGTCGTTTGCGTGCGCCCGCTCATGGGCATCCTGATACCCCTCCAGCGATAACTCCAGACCTTCCAACTCGTCATGAGCGTGATCATGCTCGCAAAACGACAGATCGTAGTCATGTGAATGCCCGGCGTGCCCGAGGCTGAGCCGTGCGTCAAAGGCATGAGGTTCGGGAATATCGTCCACCGATTCCAGGTAGCCATCGCGCTCAACAAAGGTGAAGAGCCCAACAGTCCCGTTCTCACGAGTGATCTGCAGTCGCACATCTGCCGCCTTCCACGGGTGTCCGCTGAGCGTTCGCAGACGCCACCGTGGCGGCACCTCTTCTTCAAAAATGGCCAGTTCAATACGCCCATGCCCGGTGTCGATGTGACGGGTTTCAGCGTGCACATGGTCATGTGAATGGTGGTGATCGTCGCCCTGCTCAAAGCGCCACATCTGCTCGCCACGCCAAGTACGCCAGAGCATCCAAAGCGCGATGATGATGATCAGCGCTGCCGAGGCAAGCTGGAAATAGGGCTCAGTGGTTTCAGCGTCAAGGTTCTGCCCCAGATACATGCCGCCAATGGCGACCAGCCAGACCACCACTGTATGCGAAGCCGTCGCCGCCAACCCGAGCAATATGGCCTGACCGACCGTGCCCCGAATCGCCACGATGAACGCCGCCATCATGGTCTTCGAGTGTCCCGGCTCAAGACCGTGTAACGCACCCAGTACGATAGCTGTCGGGACATACAGCCAAGCCTGCGAAGCGCCCTGCTGCAGAAGTTCTGCGAAAGAAGACATGGCTCAGTTCTCAGAGATACTTGGTAATTTGCTTGAACTCTTCCAGCGGTGCCCGCTCACCATTGGTGAGTGCCCCGACGGTATGCTCCAGGCAATGGTCGATATGATCCTGAATTAGCGTGCGCTTGGCCTGGCATACAGCCTTTTCAACGGCGTGCAACTGCTGGGCAATATCCACGCAGGCTCGCTGGTCTTCGATCATGCCGACTATGCTGCGCAGGTGACCCTCAGCACGCTTCAACCTTTTGATGATTTCCGTATGACTTTGGTGCTTATGTTCGCCTTGGAGCTTGCTCATCGCGGAGTCTCATGCAACGATATTGAGACCAGCATCCTATCCCCCTGGGGGGGATGCAGCAACACAAACTTTTCTGATGCTGAGTCTGAGTATCGTCGTCAATGCTGATACATCTCACCGCTTCCCGCTCATTGCCCATTCTGGCGCTTCTGTCGATGCTGCTATGGGCCGGGCATGCGCTGGCAGGCTATACAGACGGTAACGGGCAAGGTGCTCAAGCAACTTACGACAGCCACCCGCACAGCGGCGACGACGACTTAAGCAGCCAAAGCCTGCAACCGGGTGATGACCACCAGCACTCATCGCTGGTCGCAGACCATCTGCATGAAACCCCTCACCTGACAGCTTGGCCGCGAGCGCCCCGCACGCAGGCAGAGGCACCCGCTTTCGGCTATGCCAAGAGGCTGGTCATCAGCCCACCCACCCGCATTGAGCGACCACCACGCACCTGATCGGCATTCTGACACCGGCCTAAGAGCCCAGATCTCCACAACTCAGGATTTTTTTATGCAATCACTATCTCTGCGCGGATATGGCGCGATGCGGCGACCGTTACTCTTGCTGCTGGTATTAGCGTTAATGCTGGTCGGCATGCCCGAGGCACTCGCTCACGGCGTGCCGGAAGGCGACAAAGGCTTCATACAGGAAAGCACCGGCGTGCTGTTTGTTCCGTTCATGTACATGGGCGCAAAGCACATGATTACCGGCTATGACCATTTGCTGTTCCTGTTCGGAGTGATCTTCTTTCTGTACCGCCTGAAAGATGTTGGCCTCTACGTCACGCTGTTTGCGGTGGGGCATTCGATCACGCTGCTGTTTGGGGTGCTGAGCAGCATCAGCATCAGCCCCTACGTGATCGATGCCATCATCGGTTTTTCAGTGGTGTACAAAGCACTCGACAACCTTGGAGCCTTTCAACGCTGGTTTGGAGTCCAGCCTGATACACGTGCCGCCACGTTGATCTTCGGCTTACTGCACGGCTTCGGTCTGGCGACCAAGATTCAGGAGTTTGAAATTTCACCGGATGGCCTGATCGTCAATCTGATCGCCTTCAACGTCGGCGTAGAAATCGGCCAGCTACTCGCCCTTGGCGCGATTCTCATTCTGATGGGGTACTGGCGACGCACAGCCAGCTTTTGGCGTCATGCCTACACAGCCAACGTCGCCATGATGAGCGCCGGTTTCCTGTTGATGGGTTACCAGCTCACCGGCCTGATCGTTTCTCAGTAAGGAATTTTCATATGTTCAATAGCAAAGCTCCAACCCTTAATGAGCTGCCGAGCAGTCTCCAGCTGCTGCGCTCGACTGTCATCGCCCTGCTGGTGGCCATCGCCCTGCTGGTTACTGTGGTCATGCCATCTGAATACGCAATTGACCCAACTGGCGCAGGTCGTCTGCTTGGCCTTACCCAGATGGGTGAGATTAAACAACAGCTTGCCGAGGAAGCCGCTGCAGAAGTTACCGCACCCGTTGCACAGGTAGCGGTCGCCGCACCTCCAGTGGTTCAGCCAGCGCCTGAACCCGTAGCCGCTGAGCCGGTCGTAGCGCAAACGCCTGCTGTTGACGAAGTAGCAGCAGAGCCAGAAGTAGCCCGCCTGCAACACGAAATGAGCATATCCCTTGCCCCTGGTCAGGGTGCGGAGATCAAACTGGAAATGCTCAAAGGCACCAAGGTGAGTTACTTCTGGACGGCCAACGGCGGTCAGGTGAACTACGACACCCATGGTGATCCCTACGGCGCACCACGTGACTTTTACCATGGCTACGGCAAGGGTCGCTTTACGCCAGAGGACAGCGGTGTACTGGAGGCAGCTTTCGACGGTATGCACGGCTGGTTCTGGCGTAATCGGACTGACAAGCCAGTGACTTTGACGCTGCGCACCGAGGGTGATTACATCGCCATCAAGCGCGTTATCTAGATAATGACGAGGGCTGCGCCGAAAATGCGCAGCTCTTTTAAGCGCTGTGGGGTTTTCCGCAAAGCGGGACGACAAGGACTCCTACGGATTTAACTGGATTCAAGCGTCATGTTTCTTCAAGTTGACCATGACTGCTGCTGGCCGTTTGCTGCCATAAATGCGCCGGTAAGCAGTTATGACTGCTGGGGGCGGGTACTGGGCCTTTGCCTGCCGCCGTAGCCATCTAGAAACAACCCTGAACCTTCCTTTCGCTGGTATCTCGAAGTGAACGCGTCAAAAAATAAAAAACCTCCCGAAGGAGGCCAGCACCAAGGCAAGCAAGCGCAAACGCGCTCACTTACCTCGGCACTGAAGGGCATAGCGGGTTAGATCTTGAATGACCTTTGGCGATGGCACCTCGTATGGGCTGCTGATCGTCTCAATCTCCTCCAACGAATACTCCTCAGCCAAATACTCATGGGCGCATTCGCAGGTGCCTTGGCTGGCACCGCCGCTCATGCAGCTGGTGATAAAGACTGCGCGTACACGCTTCGCTTCATCGCTGTCGCCGCAGCCGGTGAGGGCAGCGGCGCACAGAGCCAGAGCAACAAGGGTTAGCTTCTTCATGGCTTCCTCACTTCAATACCAAGGCTGTTCCGAAAAACACACCGATCAGCAGGCCGATGACTTGCGGACCGATAGCCCAGAACACCTTGATCCACAGCAGGTGAAAGAAGCCGCCCTGGGTGTAGACCGCACTCGGCATTACGGCCCGGCGTAGAAAATCACCGGCCAACGCGGCAGCCGTACCAAGGGCGGTGCTGACGATCACCGAAAAGATCTTGGCACCCAAGCTGGCGCTGGTGACCAGGGGCGAGGTGTTGTTGATGGTGATAAAGATCGCGAAGGCTAGGGCAGCGATGCCCCAGCCGATGAGTGCAGGGGCCAGATCAAAGCCGCTGCGTTCTGGACGGCTGTCGTCGAAGTCGTCCTGGCCAAAGGGTGGTTGGTCCATAAGTGGTCTCCTAAAAGTGAAATGACGCTACCACCACGCCGACTGGCATGGGTTGGCTGGGTCATCAAAGGGGGCAAGAAGCTCGCTGAGGTTGGTGGTCGGCAGGTTGATCACGCGATCTCCCACGACAGCTTTGAGCTTGTTGGCCTGACGGAAGGCGTCCCAGAAGGCCTGCCGGAAGTTGGCATCGCAGACACGGCAGTTAGTGAAGAACGGATTGCTATACAGCTCCCCATCAACCAGGAGATCAAAGCCGGGCTGTTGCTCCGATGAAATGTGGGTACCGTCTACCGTGAGGCCAGCGGAGATGCCCCGGTCGGTTGGGCAGGCGACCCAGAGGTCGATGCTATTGCCGTCATCGACCTGATACTGGGTGACGCCCATTGCAAAACTAGTGGTCCATTCGTAGGTGCCGGCGACGCTGGGCAGCGCAACCAGTAAGCCGGTAGCTGCCAGCAGGTGCTTGAGTGATTTCATACAGTCTCCTTGAGCCAAACGGAGTCGTTGGCTACGCGGGGTGGGTGTTGAGCAGGCGTTAGCGTTGTGGGTAGGCGCGAGTTGTCGGCCCTCGCCAGTGGAGGCAAACGCAGGTGTTGCTGAAAGGGGCAAGCTAGGGGATTGGAGAGTGCATCCTTTCATCTGATCGCCTGTGATCAAACTGTACTTTCTTAGTCGAATATCATCCTTATGGGTTGATTCTCATCGCTCCAAGTCCTTCATGTCAACGGGTGGATACCCAACCATTCGAGATGAATAGGAGGGGCTATGTCCAAATCAACTACAGATGCCTGGTCGGCCCGTATCGGTCAGGCCATTGCTCGCCGCCGAGCAGCGGCGAACATGACCCAGGAGCAGTTGGCCGAAAAACTCGATATTGGCAGTGAGGCGGTATCGCGTCTGGAGCGCGGTGTGGCGAGCTTGTCAGTCGCCCGCCTGTTCCAGTTGTCGGAGCTATTTGGCTGCGATACGGCGGATTTGCTGACCGAAGGCAGCGTGCGCACCGGCGACCAGGCCCGGGAGCTGGAGCAGTTGCTGAACGGGTTGAGTGGCGAAGACCGGGAGCTGGTCTTGCAGGTGGTAAAACAGTTAAGCGCTCGGCTGGCCCGCTGAGGCCAGCGTCTATGCCTGGGGAGGCGTGTCAGTCTCGACTGCGTCCACCTGCCCATCATCTTCTGCAAAGGCGATTACGCCACAACTCAAACACAGCTGATCAAAGGGCCCCAGCCAGTTGCGCTGAATCAGCCCGCTGAGTGCGTGCGCCTGTGCCTTGCACTGGTCCAGCTCCTTACCGATGTCAGGTACCTGCTCTATGAGGTTTGCGAGTTCCGACCACGGCGGCGATGGTGCTGCTGTGGGTTGCTGGTGCAGCCGCAACACACAGTCGAGCACTGCTGCCACTAAGGTGACCGGGTACAGGTTGTCACGGTGCAAGATCGTGAATGCCCCGCACGCGCTGCAGGGCGATACTGAGGTAGGACACATACGAACCTCCAGGATGTTGGTTACGTGGTGGGTTAGATCAGGGCACGCTCAGCCAGGCTGACTGAATGGGTACCGCTGACAATCAGATGGTCGAGCAGGCGGATGTCGACCGTTTGCAGAGCTTGCTGGACGCGCTGGGTTAGCTTGATGTCCGCCTCGCTAGGCTCGGGATTACCGCTTGGATGGTTATGCGCCAGCACCACGGCGGCTGCGTTGTGTTGCAGGGCGAGTTTGACGATCTCCCGGGGATAGACGCTGGCACTGTCGATGGTCCCGTAGAACAGGCGCTCAAAGCGCAGCACGCCGTGTTGGCTATCCAGCAGAATCACCCCAAAGACCTCGCGCTCCTCGGTGCCCAGATTAAGGCGCAGGTAGTCACGCACCAGCGCTGGGCTGGTCAGGTAGTTGGCGCGTGCAAAGCGTGCTCGTAGGATGGCTTCGGCCCAGGTCAGGATCTCCGCCTCGGACACCGGCAGTTCCTGACAGAGCAGGCCCGGTGTTTGCTCAGTTGTGGTCATGGTGTTGCCTCGGTGTTTGCTTGGGCTGCTGTTTGCGCCTTGTTAGCCAGGCGTTGTTGCAGGCTGGTTTGGGATGTTGATGCTGGCGCGGGGGTATCTGGATAGAACTCCTCCAGCACCTGGCCAGACTCTTCGTCGGTGTCTTCGAAGGCACCGTTGGCGAGCCCATTGCGAGCTGCCTGGTCCAATGCTGCTTGATCAAAGCCGGCCTCTCGACGGACCTCATCGAGTGTTCTGGCATCGCGCAGGGCCTCTTCAACGCTCATGCCCTGGCGCAAGGTCAAATCGACGTAATAGATCGGCGTGCCATGGCTCTGGCGAGTGGATTTGCCACGCAGGCGTAGCTCCAGCGGCAGGCAGGCCAACCGATTACCAGACAGCGCCCGGAAGTACTCCAGCCGCGCCGACAACGTGCGGATGCTGTTGTAGCCGCTGGTGCGAAACACAAAGCTACCCAGGGCATCTTCATCGCCAATGCTGACGTTGAGTCGTCCATAGGGTTTGCAGTGACCCCCTTGGGCAAGAGGGCAACCATCCGGCGAGGGGCAGGGCAGTGATTGAATGCCTTCCTGAGTGCGGCGCTTACATTGCTCGCCGTCACCAATACACAGAGGTCGTCCAGATGCGCGGTCAAACAAGGCGTAGTGAGCCCGGAAGTTCAGCTGTGGGTCGTTGAACAGCAGTCGTACCGGGATGGCACGCAGCTTGTCGGTAGCGGACGTGCGTAGCTCCTTGTCCAGCGGATGCAACAGCCACTGACCGTCATATTGAACCTGAGAGGTGAGGGTGAACTGATCGTCTTTTTCCGGCAGACGTTTGCCGTTGCGCTCGACCACCTTGCCAATGGCAATGCGGCCCAGCACGGGTGGGGTAATAGCGAGACCTTTGAGCATGATGTACTCCTTGGATCGATAAACACGGAACGGAAAAAAGCCCCGGGCAGCCGAAGCCGCCCGAGACAACAGGGGAGAGGGCAGCGATGGAACGGATTGCGCAGTAGAGAGGGTCAGTTGATCAGAAAGCGACGACTGCCTTCCTTGACCTTGCTGTAGCGAGTTTGCAGATAGGGCTTATCTTTGAGGAGTTGATCGACATCCAGCACGCTGCTGTCCTTGCTGCGTTTCCAGCTGATCTGGCCTCCAGCGAATGTCGCTCGACTGGCGTCGCCCATGGCCTGTTGCAGTTGCTGTTTCAGCTCTGCCTCACGTTGCTGCTGTTTACTGAGGGTTTGCTTGAGGGCTTTGAGTTCGACGTAGGCCATGCTGAGTGCTGGATTACTGCTCAGATCCAGCGTGCGGCCGTTATCCTGCGGATACAGGCAACGCAAGGCCTGGTCGGCAGAGTCAGTACCGTCGGCTGGCGGCGGGGTATCGTCCACCACGTGTTGCCAGAAGCGCCGCTCCAGCTCGATCAGATTGGCGATCATCTGCTCATCGCGCTCGATACGATGGACTTCCAGATCCTGCCCACCGATCAATACAGCTACGTCGGCTGCCTGTTTACCGGTAACCGCCAATTGGTGCATCACCTGCAGTTGCACATACTCAGGCACGCCGTCACGCCACAAGCGGGCACCATTAATGCCGGCTGTTTTGCACTCCAGGATCTGGACCTCGGATGAACCGGCCACCTCTCGATCCAGGTTCGCCATCATCCAGTGCAGCTCAGGATCGGGGTGCTGCAGTACCGCATTCACCCTGCGTACCTTGAGGCCAGTGCGTTTGGTGTATTGCGATGCAACGATGGGCTCAAGGATGCTGCCCCAGAAAGTGGGCGTGGTGTCGTCCTGAGGATCAATTTGCGGCATACCCGCATCTCGCCCGGTCTTTTCCAGCCACAGGGCTAGTTGTGATTTGTAGGGATTGAGTCCCACGGCTGCGGCGGCATCTGAGCTGCCGATACCACCGCGGCGCACAGCTAGCCATTGCTCCCGGTCCAGCTGGGTGGTGCTGACCAGGCGCAGCGCTGTGCCTTTGCGTGGTGTTGAATAGTGTCGCTTATCCGATTTCATGTTGGGTTCTCCAGTAAGCCAAAACGCCCCGGCCAGACGCACAAAAGCCCGGTCAGCGACGCTGGCCGGGCCTATGGCGAACGGGAGAGGCAGTTACTCAGTTGAGGAAAGTGATCAGCGTGCGGCATTGCCCTCAGGCAACCAGTTGGAGGGCATGATCCAGGGCTTTTTGTTTGAGCACCGCACCTTGACCAAACCAGGCTGAGTCCAGTCGGTGGTCAGTGCTGCGAGCGCGTTTTTCGTGGTCTACAAACTCGGTGACCGCGTTGAGTAGTCCCCACGCGGTGTTCTGCGCGGATGCCAATTGAGACCCTCGACCCTGGCCCAGATACAGGTCCTGCACCTTTTGCAGGGCGCGATGCTGTGGCAGTTGGGTCAGGTCAGTCAGGTCTGCATCGGTACTGCAGATCACCTGCAGGAAGTAGCGCAGCGCTTCGGCTGGTTTCACCTTGCGCTCGGACAGCGTTTTCATGCGGTACATGAACTCGCTCCATTGCGATACCGATACGCCCAGTTGCTGCTTGACCCGTTCTGGATTGAACTCGGTGCTGTGCGGGACCCGAATGGCCTGAGTCGCACCATCGACCGCAATGGCCAGAGTGTTATTGCAGACCACGCGCACCGTGGTGGGCGTCGCCATAGTGGCCAGTGTTCCGTCACAGGACGTGGCCAACAGCAGGTAGCCGTTCACCTCGTCACGGCCTTTGAGCTGACTGCTCTGGCCGGTTCGCGCCAGCGCCCAGAACTTCTTGCCGCCCTTGAGTACCCCGGCTGTTTCCAACTCAAAGCCTGCGTACTCCGTCAGGTCACGATAGAACTCCAACACCTCCATCGGCTGAACGACCTTGTAACGCTGGGACACAACAGAGAGCGGGGCTTTGGTGTCTGAGCGGAACAAAACCTTCTGCTCCGGGAAAGAGTGGATGCTGCCCAGGTGGGCGTTATTGCCGGATACAAAGCGCACCGGTGATTCTTCGATGTGCCAGTTCATACCGGCTTCGCGCTGCCAGACTTCCAGCGGCTGATGCGTTGAAAGCTGGCTACCCAGACCATGCCAGGGTGTTGCGCCAACGTAAGCCATGTTTTCGATTTGGTGTGCCATAGGGTTTTCCTGAGTATTGAGTAACGGCATAAACCCCGCGCCAGCAGGTGCCAGGGCAGGGTGGCCGTTGAAGTAGGGGAAAGAGTGAGTAAAACGGGTAACGAAAAGAACGAGAGAAACAACGCGTACGGACCGACTTCAACCGGCGTTAAAAATGCTTGCCGCACTGGGTACAGCGATAACGACAGAGCATTTCCTGGTCGACCACCTCACCGAGCTTGAGCCCGGCAACGCAGCCAATCAGACCGCCTGATATCGCGCCCAGCACTGCGCCGGACGCTGTTGCGGTTGGGCCGGCAAAGCGCATGACGGTTGCTCCAATGCGTGCGCCCTCAAGAGCGCCGGCAGTAGCGCCAGACGCGCCACTAAAGGCGCCGGCTACGGTACCAATGGTGCCGCCGACACGTTTGCCGTAGTGACAATGCTGGATCTGGTCAGAATGACAGGCAGGGCAGGTTGGGATCATGGATATCACCTCTGAAACGCCGGCTGAGCCTGCCGGCTGGGTTTGCTCAGGTAGGTGATATAGGTCTGAAAATTTTTTGAATCGAATGTCTGTGATGCGCCAATGTGTGATCGGCGTGAAAGAGTCTTTAGACCCGCTTGCCTCGTCATGGCGTTGGCGGTGGGAGTAGCGGAAACAGCAGAGCAGTTGCTCATAGAGAACCTAGTCTAAGCGTAGCCCGGCGATGCTGCCAGCAGTAGCGCCAAGCACTGCACCTGTACTAATACCTGCAGGGCCACCAGAGGCGCCGACCTGCATACCGACGCGTAAACCCGCAGCAGCACCTGAAGCAGAATGGGTTGCAGCGCCACTGAACGCACCCGCCACGGTGCCTACATTTCCACCGATACGCTTGCCGTAATGGCAGTACACCACGCGCTGCGAGCGACAGCGCGGACAGGATTTAGACATAGAGAATTCCTCACGAGACAGGCCAGTTGAGCGGACTGGCCGGGGTACGCTCGTGGGGGGGGGTGTAGGGTTGAAGAAAATTCGGATGGAAACGGGATCACGAAGGGACGCAATGCTTCTGCTCACTGCAACGGTTCGAGCTGCTAGTGCGTGCGACGCTATCTGTCGCAACTAGCCGTTAGGATGCGCGGGACAAGTGGAGCGCGTGGGAATATCCGGTTGCCTTGATGGCCCATTGCTTTTAGTCTCGTTTCCGGAGCATGGAAGCTGAATCGATAAGGCACGTGCTTTGCCCGATCAAAATGTAATCAAGGAGTGAATATGGAACCGACGTTACAGCGGTCAGGCCTGCTGAAGGGCCGCGGTCGATTTGCCGTGATGGCTGTGGTTCTTCTGCTTATGCTGGTTTCTTGGTTGGGAGTGATTGACCGAGCTTCAACCGACTACATTGACAGCTCTCTGGTGCAGGCTTCAGTAGCATTTGGTATCGCTAGACTGCTGAATGGCGCCATCTCCGTGCTACAGAGTGCGCAATTCGAAGGTAGTTTGCTGTTTTTTTCCGGCTCTATCAGCATCGGTGAGGCGCTTGATCCTTTCAATGATTTGGTTGAAGACTATTCATCGTTGATGAAGCTTTCGATTGGGTCGCTGCTTGTTCAAAAAGTCTTGCTTGGCATCGTCTCTGATCTGTTCTTCAAGGTGTTGCTCACGCTGTCCGGTTTACTCGTTCTGCTCAGCCTTATGCGCCCGTCATTGACAGGGTTCAACCACCTGATGCGCACCTTCATTTTTCTCGTTTTTTTGCGATTTGCGTTGGTTTTGGTGGTTGCTTTGAACGGTGTAGTTGACCATTTCTTTTTGGAAGATCAGTCCCGTGAGGGTATTGCTGTTCTTGAGGCGCTTCCGGGTAAGGTCAAGGCGCTGGAGCTAGAGGCGGCGGATGATTCTGAGCAGGCGTCTGTGTCTATGGATCTCCAGAAGGCACAGGCAGAGCGAGCGGCTATCTTAACTGAACGGTTGACGGAGCTCTCGGAAGCTCGGGAGCAACTGGTGTCAAAACACGTTGATGCGAAAGCACATCTGACGCAGCTGGAGTCTGAAGCCGACACAGTGCAGCGTTATATCCCGATATCACGTACGCCTGAGCATGAGCAGGCCGTGGCAGAGGTAGACGCTCTGGAAGGGCAGCTGGACCTGCTTGAAGATGAGCAAGAAAAAGCAAACGACGCTTTGGAGGCTATTCGGCGAGAGCAAAACTCTACTGCAGAGTCCGGTGTGTCTGGTGGTTTTATGAGTGGGTTTGGCAGTACCTTTGCGAGCCTGGCAAAACCGGATACATGGAGCACGCTGTTGGATACGCTCGGTGATGCGACTAACAACATCATGCAATTGATGGCGGTTTTTGTCCTGCGAACGCTGATACTTCCTCTGCTTTTTCTCTATTGCCTCAGCATTGGGTTCAAGGCAATTTGGCGTGTTGACGCGCGCGATCTGATGCGCCGCTACATTCGTGATGGCAAGGGGGTACAGAGTGCCTGACACAGCTCCTGAGTCACTGCTTAGTTCGATACCTTTGACGTGGTGGGTAGTCGGAGTTGCACTGCTACTCATCTTACCGTTTGCCGTGGGCATCTGGATGGGCATGCGTCAGCAGGTCGTTGTTTATCGCAATTACTTCGATGTCATGCTCGTAGGAGGTTTGTATCTCATTCCTGCTGTGATCACGGGGTTGGCTATCACGCTTGGTGGGGGGAGTGACAATGGTGACGGTCCTAACGAATTGGGCTTTGCGTTCATTGCTTTAGCGCTAGTGCTCGACCTGTTGCTACTGATCTTTATCCTGGTGCGGACCTGGTTGGATAACCCCAATCCGCTGAAAATGCTGCTTGCCCTGTACGTAAAAATTCCTTTGGGTGTGCTGTTCTTCACGCAGTTCAGGAACATTTTCGGGGGCCAGCAACCGCGGAGCAGACGCAACTCGATGTTCTGGACATTGATGATGGCGCCGCTCATTCATGGGCTTGTGCGGGACAAAAAGGGTAAGTTGCCGGGGCTGCCGAGTAGGCCCCGTTAAGACTGCGTACTGAGTTGTGAATGTATTCAGCGGCGGCGGGGCGATTGGTACTCTGTTATGAGTCAGGGCCGATTTAGGGTGCTAGGATTAGAGCATCCTTTTAAGTGGCACCAGCTACTGGTTCTTCACGCCTTCACTACCGGATAACACGCATCACCCCACAAGGTATTCGGGTTATCCAACATGATCTCGATTACCAGTGGTACCAGTTGACCGAGGATGGCAACGCAGTCGCGCAGCTGTTCACGGTTGACCTGTCCGTTCCAAGTGGCCCCGCCGTGGATAAGCTGGTTGCGTAGCGTGTAGAGCCGGCTAAACACCACAGCCAGGACGGTAGCGGTGTCACGGGAGCCGAGGGCAGTTTTGGCGCGTTGCTTGCCTGCGATGAAGCGCTGTTGCCAGCCCTCATGGCTGAGCTTACCGTTCTGATAGTCCCAGAAGCTTTGAAACACAAACGGGTTGTCCAGCAGCACCCGGATGTTGCCAGGGAAAGCCTGCCAGACCAGTTTCTCAAGCGTGTTCCGCTGATCCAGCTCGCACAGTTTGTTGAGGAAAACCTTGAAGGTTTCCTGTTCGCTGAGGCGCAAGCGCTCGTCAATTTCCGTGGCGTAGGCTGCGTTGAAGGCGATCCACAGAAAGATGAACTGGCCGTCCAGATCTTCTGCCTGTTCGGCGCGGTTGAGCCAACTGAGCGAGCGGTGGGTGCGCAGGGCGAGGTTCTCGTTGTGGGTGTGGCGTTCAGCGCGCTGGCGCTGCTTCAGGCGTTCATAGCTCATTGCGTTACCTCCTGCCGCTGCGGCTGGTAACCGTTTTTCCTAGCCTGTGACAGGATCTTCTCGGCCTGTTTTGCCTGATGATCTCGCCACTCCGCCGGTTGCACGACGTGAAAGCCGGCACCGAAGCCATGAATCCACCAGAGGGTTTGCTGGTCGTTCGGCACTGTTGCGCGTAACTCGATCCAGCCATCTGCGTCGGGTTCAGACAATGTCTGATCATCGCTCACCGGTGTTTCTCTCAGCTTCCAGGCGACGTGGCTGTTCAGCTGAGCAACAAGCACCACCGGGTCTGCAGTGACTGGCAAGCCAAAGCTACCTTCGGTGATGTAGTCCTGCACATTGAATTCAGGACGTGACCGGTAGACCTCGCTGCTGTTTTGAACCGTTTGAAACCGATGCAGGGCGAGTTGGCGGATGTCATCGTGCCGGTTGATGGTAGCGAGTACGTAGCTGATTGGTCCGCGCGTCACTAGGCCCTGCGGATGCACAGTGAAGTGCTGAACCTCTTGTTTGTAGCGGCTGAGGTAATCCACCTCAATCGCCTGCTGGTTGAGCAGCGCATCAGAGACTGCATCCCAGATGCCGGCTTTGACGTCAGGCGCGATAAGTGACTTGCCCTCAGGAATGCTCGAAACTCGCTTGCTCCAGTGCGATAGACCGTTTGCATACAGGCTTCCAAGAAGTTGGCGTGCACGTTCGAATCGATAGCCAATGTGGCTGAGTGCAGAGGGCGGTAGTTTGTCTGCCAGGCCTTGCTCAGCCATGACGAGCACTAGCGCTTCAACGGTATCCATAGCGGGCAGGTCACTGGCGTAACTGGCGACGTAGGACCAGCGATAGGGTTTTTCCGAACTGTCGCAGGTGAGCGGAAACCGGGTGGAGAGTCGCTCCAAATCACGCTGCAATGAGCGTGGCGTCAGGTTAAAACCCTCTTCGGTCAGCTTCTCGTGCAGGGTAGTGGTGGCGCGTTTATGCGGATGACGGGGAATCATGCGCAGCAAAGCGAGGTGGCGCATCAGGGTATCGTGCTGGCTCATTGCAAATCCTTGTGTCTAGTGGCAGCGACATAAATCGTCGCATGCTGGATTTAGCCTGTCACTCTGCAATTGCCATGGAGCGACAGCATGACCGCAACCTTGAACAGCCCTCTCGATCTGTCTTCAGCCCTGCGTGAAGACGTGCTGATGCGTTATCTGCAGCGTGACGTATGCGGGCACCCATGCATTGATCTGGACGGTGATGACGGCACTGAAGACGGCATCGCACAGCCCTCTGTTTGTGGGCGAGAGCGAGGATGGTTGAAGCCGGCCCCCGTGGCGAACGGGGCAGAGCGCATTATCGGCTGTTTGCTGGCCGGTGCTGCTGGCGATGCGCTGGGCGCTCGAGTCGAATTCATGTCGTGGGACGAGATTCGCCGCGGTTTTGGCAACTGGGGCATTCGCTCCATGGCTCCGGCGTATGGGCGCCGCGGTGCGATCACCGACGACACGCAGATGATGCTGTTCACGGCCGAGGGTTTGCTGCGCGCCTTTGTGCGGCAGGCTGACACCGGTAGTTGTCATGTCCCGGCCGTCATTCATCATGCTCTGCAGCGTTGGCTGGTGACCCAGGGGGTAGAGCCAGCGCTGAGTCCTTGCCGTGATGGCTGGTTGATCAGGCAAAAGGAGCTCTGGTCACGTCGTGCGCCAGGTAATACCTGCCTTTCCGCCCTGATTGATAGTGCCGAGTTCGGCGAGCACGCAATCAATGACAGCAAAGGCTGCGGTGGCGTCATGCGCGTGGCTCCCTGTGCATTTCTGTTTAATGCATTCGAGGTCGCCAGCGAGTCGGCGAGACTGACGCATGGTCATCCGACAGGCTATCTAGCCGCAGGGCTGTTTGCTGACATCCTGAACCGACTCTGGCGTCAGAATATTCCCCTTGAAGACGCAACGGTCATTGCCTTGCAAGCGCACGGCGGCAAGCCTGGTATGGAAGAAACGCGCAGGCTGATCGAATACGTACTGCGGCTGCACCAGCAGGGCGTGCGTCCTAATCCTGAGCGTATTGCAGATTTGGGTGGCGGTTGGGTTGCAGAGGAAGCACTGGCCATCGGGCTCTGGTGCGCACTTGCAGCCGAAAGCTTGGAGGATGGGGTGGTCACGGCGGTCAATCACAGTGGTGATAGCGACAGCACCGGAATGATTGCGGGCAACCTACTAGGTCTGATCTACGGCCCGCAGGCTATTCCTGACCGTTGGCTGGAAGATCTTGAGCTGCGAGATGTGATAACGCAGATAGCCGTTGACCTTGCCGACATTCCACAGCGTTACCAGGCCGGCAGTGAGGCGCGGCACGATGTTCTGACGCGTTCGCGCTATCCGGCTTGGTAGTC
>CEVI01015652.1_pt1 | contig 56680 bp, 43 predicted proteins | sample 531471 | NCBI WGS metagenome assembly CEVI01 (sample SAMEA2623513, study PRJEB7988) | marine metagenome | isolation source: saline water (ENVO:00002010), including
TTTAAAAGCAATTGAAGAAGCACTAACAGACCCAGAGGGTAAAGAAGTATTTGTTGATATGGATTTACGCGAAGGCGCATTAAAGTCGCTTAACCGTATGTTGGACTTCTCTGCATCATTACAACGTTAATAACACGTGTAGTGAATATGAAAGGCAAGGTATTTACCTTGCCTTTTTTGTTTAATTACTAATCGCTTAACCACAGTATTTTAAAAACCCCTTGCGTATGTAGGGTTGTTTTCATACTATAACGCCGCGCTAAACTCAAAGCGCCTTAGGTGACGTGTCCGAGTGGCTGAAGGAGCACGCCTGGAAAGTGTGTATACGGCAACGTATCGAGAGTTCGAATCTCTCCGTCACCGCCATTATTCAATATCAAGACGTCTCATGACGTCTTTTTTATGCCTGCAAAGTAAATAAAATCAATTATTTGTCATCTTATGGCGTCTTATCACGTCTCATTGAAGCGCAAAATTTTAGTTGCCCATATGGTATTCCCAATATTTGGTGACATAATCAGGAATACCAACATGCAAATTTTTATCGATTATGCCTAAAACAATAAAGCCTTTATCCAATAATGAAGTTAAGAATGCTAAACCTAGAGAAAAAGATTATGTGCTTTCTGATGGAAAGGGTTTACAGCTAAGAGTTCGTCAAAATGGTTCGAAACAATGGAACTTTAACTACTATCACCCAATAACTAAAAAACGTATAAATATGGGGTTGGGTACATATCCAGATCTAAGCTTAGTAAATGCGAGAAAGCTTGCTCAAGATGCAAGAGAATTAATCCTGTTCGATATTGACCCAAAAGAGCAGAGAGAAGCCGTCCGAAGAGAAAAGTTAGCTCAAGAGGAGCTGACTTTAGAAAAAGTTGCTAATGAGTGGTTTGAGTTTTCGAGTAAAGGTTTGTCTAAAAATTATTGCGATGATATGTGGCGATCTTTAGACAATCATATCTTTCCTAAGTTAGGAAAGCATCCAATTGGAAAGTTGACAGCACCACTTGTTAGTAGCGTATTAGACCCACTTGCCAAGGATGATAGATTAGAAACTGTTAAACGTCTTTGCGAAAGGCTCAATAGGGTAATGGTTTTTGCGATGAACAAAAACTACATTACAGTTAACCCTATAGCGGGGATTAAAGCTAACTACAGCTCACCAAAAAGAGTTCATATGCCCACTCTTAAACCAGATGAATTACCAGAGCTTATGCAAACACTGGCAAATGCCACTATCAAGCATATAACTCGATTTCTAATAGAGTGGCAACTTCACACCCTCACTCGACCAGGAGAGGCTGCAGGGACTCGCTGGGATGAAATTGATGTAGATAAAAAAGAATGGACCATTCCTGCGAGTCGCATGAAGATGAGAAAAGAACATGTGATCCCACTATCTAAACAAGCCCTACAGCTATTAGAAGCAATTAAACCCCTATCAGGCCATAGAGAGTTTGTATTTCCATCAGACCGAGATCCTAAAAAGCATATTAATAATGAATCAGCAAATGTTGCATTAAGGCGAATGGGGTTTCAAGGACGTTTAGTTAGTCATGGCATTCGGTCCCTAGGAAGCACGACACTGAATGAAAAGGGATTTAACCCAGATGTGATTGAAGCAGCCTTAGCCCATGTTGATAAGAACCAAGTAAGGGCTGCATATAATCGAAGCGATTACTATGAAAAGCGCAGAGAGTTAATGAGCTGGTGGAGTGATCATATTGAAGGAGCTTCACAAGGATCAGTTTCTATACTGAGCATAAGTAAAAAGACTTTAGTTAGATGATAGATAAAGGAATATATAAATGGCCCTAACACAAATGCAAATCATTCAGTCTCTTGGTGAAGCTATGAGTTGGCTAGAAAGAGAGTTAAGTTGGGATGTACCCCCAACAGAACTTAGGCACTTAACGGGTAGGATAGGTGAGCTTTATGCTGCACTAATCACGAATGGCCGTATGGCAACTGAAGTTAACCAAGCCGGCTATGATGTGGTATCTAGTACTGGTGAAAGAGTATCAGTCAAAACAACAGCTAAGATGAGTACAAACGGTTATATAAGCTTTAATACAAATACAATAGAGCTGGTTGATCGTATCATTATTCTGAGAATAAACACTGAGGAAATGCAGGTTGAAACCTTATTAGATACTTCTGTTGCAGAAGCAAAATTATTAATGAATATAGGTCCAACAGGCAAGAGTACTATTGCTGTAAGCAAACTATTGAGTTCGCCAGTTCTGCAGCGTAACTTATTAAAAGTCAAAGAAGTACTGTGGCAGAATTACAAAATAGTTGAGCTTGAAAATGGTAGTATTGAAGTAGTTTTGAATGAAGAGCTTGTCTCTCCGAGTAAACCATACTTACGTGAAATCGCTAAGAAATTAGGTGTATCAATATTGAATGGTAATGGAAATCCGCTCAATACCAGACAGCTTGGCTCTATGTTGATTAAGGAGTTGGCTAGTTAAGGCTTAATCTCATCACTTGAGTAAATGTATGTAAAAGGGTACATTGAATTTCAAATTAATCAAATAAAGCATGGAATATGAGCTATTTAGTAAGATGCAATGAGTGCGATCTAACCTTTAATTTGGATGAGTTTGATAACTGTCCTGATTGTGAGGCTGATTTAATAGAGTGTGATGTATGCGAACGTAAGTTTAGCTTTAGGCTGGCGAGTTGCCCTAATTGTGATGAAAATAAAGTACCAGAAGGTAGTGAATGCGAATTTTGCGAAAAAGCTGCTGTACGTTATTTACAAAGCAACCCGGTTTGTGAAGATCATTATCAACGTTAGTCAACAAACGGCTGTTAAATATTCAACCTCACGGTAATTTAATAGATATCAACGCTCACAAATATAAATAAGTTAGTTAGCATTTAGAAATCATCACAGAAAATCAGATAGCTCGTTATTATTGGATAGAAGCACATCGATAGAAAAAGTTTCGGTTCCACTTTTTGCATTTTTTAATATTATTATTATGGCACTTGTTACCACGTTCAATAAACTCTTCAAGAGTTAATCGTTTTCGATTAGTTTTGACATCCATGATATAGCGCCTTTGTATTTATTAATATTTTAATGCTGCATAGCCTACTTTAACCCAAAAGTATGTTCGTTTGACAGTTTTGTAACAGTTGTTGTAAAGCTTGCCTATTTTTGGAAGTAAATTTCATATGTATAATGCATTGCTAATGAAACTTTGCATTCTAGTTTATGGCTTTTAAGTACTGAACTAAGTCATATTGCTTTGGAATTTGCCGAACACATACTTTTGTAAAAGGAGAATAAATGAAACAATTAAACACTTATGAGGATAGGGGGGAAGCCGAAAAAGCTGTCTCACTAATAACCGGTGAAAAAAGGCTTGCTAGTGAAAGGGATGGAACTGAAACTATATATAACTTGTTTGGTGTTGCTAGCTGGGGAAATTTATATAAGCTCGGAATGTTCAATTTGGTAGAGCTACAGCGAATAGTTGAGTTAAAAAATAATAACCAACCATTTGACACTGCTAGACATAAAGAAATTATTTCAATGCTCAGGTACGCAGCAAAATCTTTCGATCTGCAAATTCCTGAGCATTGGTACTAGCTAACAAAAACAACGGTATCTGAGAATTGGTGGTGAGGCTCTAAACGAGAGTTTGAACTCAAATCACTTTCGTCAAAGTAAATATCAAACGGGAACCAAACGGTTTCATCATTGATTGCATTCAGGCTTCTACTGGTAACTGATTCTGAATATATGCTTGCTTCGACTAGCCAAGCTTTTATTTCTGGCTTAGTCACCAATATAGGCTTTCTTAGCTGATAAACACCTTGTTTTGGGTTTGCAAGCAATTCCAAGTTCATTAGCGTTCTGACCACAAACTGCATACTTCGTTTTATAGTAGAAGTGTCACCATAAGTTTCAGTGATTCGCTGCTCAAGTTGTGAATAGATAAATGAGTCATTTAACTTGGTTAGTTTGCCAATTTGTTCAACAACAGACTTAAAGAAAGGATATTTGGCGAGCATCATGCCCCAGTGAAATACCAGATTTAACTCACTGTTTTCCATTAGTAAATTTGCTGCACTTTTTTGAAAGCTGTCTGGAATATGTTTTGGTAATTTACTCCAAATACCAAAAAGCAGATTTCTTGTTTTGTCTTTTGCAACTTGGCTCGTAAAAGCAGGGCTAAGCAAATCATCTATTTTGTCTTTTAGCTCATTTCCAGTTATATCATTAGCTACCCAAGAAGCCGTTTGTGCCAACCAATCAGACTCTAAATGCCTGTTAAATCCTATCGAAACTTTCATTTATCCTTTGTACCTCATTACTTCAAAAATAACATTTCATCATTTCCCTGATGATGAATTTCAAATAGCTCTTTATCAATCTCAGCTGGATCAACATAAAATTCAAAAGGAAACCACACAGCATCATCTAACAAGTCGCTTAACGTTCGGCTTCTAGCGTTTTCGCTATAAAGAACAGCCGATAACAACCAGTTTTTTAACTTTATTGGTACAGCTAATTTCTGTTTTGCCACAACATAGTTTCTATTATCACTTCTTTGTATGACGCCTAGTTCAATCAGTGTTTTTAATACGGAACGAAGGCTTCTTTTAACTGTCTCAGTATCGCCATATAGCTCAACCACTTTCTTTTGTGCTTGCGCATAGGTGAAAGACTCATTTAACTTGGAGTGACGACCAATAAATCTTACGACATCAGCAAAAAACTTCTTCTTGGCTACTAGGAGACCAAAGTGAAGTGCTAGTGGAAGTTCTTCATATTCATGAACTAAATTAACTGCTGTTTCTGTAAAGCTTGATTTAATTGACTCATTAGAGTCTACCCACAAAGATGTAAGCTGGTTTCGAGTTTTACCTAGATTAACTTTGCAATTGATTTGTGAAGAAAGCATGTGATTAATTTTGTCATTTATTTCAGCCTTTGTAAGACCATCAGCAGCCCAGAGCGCTGTTTGATTCAGCCATAAAACCTCTATATGACGACTAAAATTAATCTTCTTTACCATTTAATATTACTTCTCTTTACAACCGCAAGTGGAACTATAACTTCGTGTAAGCTTATTCCGCCATGACCAACTATTTTTTTTCCTTCTGTTACAAATGCATGCCGTCCTTTACTCACTACTGGGTGTCTATCTTGTGGCAGTCCGTATTTTTGGCCCGGCCATTTTAGCACACTATTACCTAACTTCTCAGCGCTAGATTCAGCAGTTAGTTCAGATTCATAAATACGAACACGTTCTCCCTTGGTTTCAGCTTGTACACCCTGATTAAGTGCTCCGCACCCAATGGCTTCTTGGTTTCCATGATCAGCTGTAATGATGACTTCGTAACCAGCATCAACTAGCCCTTTAATCTTATTTTTAAAGTCCCACGCTTTACACCAAGTTGAAACAACAGAATTCAAACCAATCATACCGGCTTTCATACCGTGCATTTGCTCATCAACAAAATTTACAACCAAACCTGCTACCTTTAGCGAAGGTTTAGCGACTAGATCATAAAACTCCTCGTTTGAGTCAATGTTCTCCACCTTTTTAGAATATGTGACTTCTTGAGCTTTTAACCCTTTGTCTTCCCAAAAGGTTTGCCAAAGTTTGCTTTCTTTTGCTGTCGTCAATAACGAGTCTGCATAGTAGAAAGGGAGCTTTCCTGAAAACAAGGCTTGGCGTGATATTGAAGTTATCGTTGGTACTAGTGCAAAAGAAAAGTATTCATCGAGAGAAATTGTTTTCATCGAATTTAACTCTTCTCTAAAAATTGCCCACTGTTGAAAACCCATTCCATCCATCACTAGTAAGCAAACTTTCTGGTCGGATTGAACACGTTTGTTTAACCAGTCCGGTACCTTGTGCAACATATTAGGATGCTTGTTTGAAGGAATATTGATTAGACTAGTAAATCTACTTTCTAGCCAATTTTCAAAATAACCATCCACTCTTTCGTTTAGAGCGACTAATTGCGTCTTGTGCTGTGCAGACAATAGCTCATTAACTTGAGGTTTGTGGCTCAAGGCATTCAACATTCCTAACTCAAACGCTTTATCGCCCCAAAAATCAACACTTTCAGCCAAGCAACTATCATCTTTAAAATTAAGGCCGACAGTTTTAAGTAAGTGCTCAAATCTTGTTTTGTCAGGTGTATTCTGCTCGGTTATAACGCCAATCCTGGCCCAGTGTTCACTGACAAAAGTTTTCATTTCAACAGGGCGCAATAATCCATCAGCAAAAAGGTTGTCTACATAAACTTGTATATCTTGATCATCAAACGGAACGATAAGCTTTTGCGTTGGCCAAGGCTCTGTTACTTTTGGCTCACAGGTCAAAGAATGTACATAAAGTGCCCACTGCTGTTGTAAAAAATCAAAGAATGCTTTTCGATTTGGTACTAAAAGATTGAAATCCCAATCACTGAACAAACTATTTAATTGAAGATATGACGTTAAATGATGCTCTACAGCTTGAGGCATATTACTGCCAATGTAATGCTTTCTAATTAGAAGTCGAACAAGATCAGAGTCAGTCTGAATGATCTCTGGTGCAATCTTATAAAGATGGCGAAGAATAAAGTCCAATGTCGCTGTTTTACCAAGTTTTCCTGGTCGATATTGATTAACTGCTTTTATTAAAGTTGAAATACTGTCAGGCCGTATATTACAAACCACTGATGAATCTAACTCAGGCAAAACATCGCTTATTGAAAAATCCACGGTAATAGAGTCACGCTCAATATCGAAAGGAAGATTGGTATCGACTTGTTCCGTAAGTCTAATCAAAAATGCTTTTGTGGAGTCGGTTTCCAACCAATTTTCATAAAGCAAACGAAGGGATACAAAGTCATCCACATCAACTAAAGTTACTCCAGAGGTATCTATAGCTTCTGAAATAGCAGGAACAAGACATAACTGGTCTGGATCGTTAATCAGATAGGCTTGTTTTGCTGTTAAATCTAGTTTATTTAAATATTTATCTTGCCAGCTCATAATCAGCCTTTTATCTCAAAAACTAAGTGAAGCGAGAGTTCAGGAAACACGTTTTCTTTTTCCTTCATTTCGTCTTGCCAAATTAGCTGCTCAGATGCCAGCTGCCTTAGTCGATAGTTTTTTACTTCGGGCAAACCAATTCGCTCTATTGCTCTTTTTCGACTAGCAAAAGAGTACTCACCTTTTTCTTTTTGCTGATGAAGGTTTTCATTGTATTTATCAAGCATCACATCAAATAATCGTTTACCCTCATTTTCAGCACAAACGTTAAGTTGCTCGTAGATAGTTCGTTTGTCACCAATTGCATTTGAATCACTATCATTAATAACGGTTAAGTCACAATTGCTAATGGCTTCCCAAACTCGATTTGAAGCTGTCGCATAAAATTGGCCATTAGGTTTTATATAAATAGGGAAATACTGCATTTGCCGCTCATCATTGCCAGCAAATCTAACACTCCATAGAGACCAATAACCGTCAGCACCAGAAGGGAGAGACGAAATACTCACCTGAGGAATATCTTGAACTTCATTCCAAATAGGCAGGTTAGTGCATAAGCCTCTAATTTTAGGGTTTTCTAGCGTGATATGTTTAAGTGACTGTTGTTCTTGTGCTTGTTTACCAATAAAAGTGATGTTTTGCCAAGTAGTGCCATCTGGCCAAGTTATATCAACGCTGTCGTTGTCGTTTGTTTTAAAATTAGCGTTTTTTCCAGTTTTGTTTTGCCAACAAAGATATTGCTCAACCATTGTATTGAGCCAATATGGTAAAGGGTGATTGGCGGATTCTTTGTATCGGTCAGCTGATAATGCCTCATCATCTGAAAATAGACTATCTTGTGACTTTTTATCTTTGCCTGCGTCTTGAATCATTTTTAACGCTTTAGCTAATTCCTGATCCATCATGTCAGGGTTGGTAAGCGATTCAATAAAAAGCTCATCGAACAAGTGATTGGCTTCCGCTGAATCCAGTACATCACTGGTTTTATCAACACCAAACTCTTCTAAGATAACCTGTAACTTGGTTTCTAATACGTCTCTAACTCTATGCTCGACCGTACCTTCTAAAACGAAGTTCAATGCTCGCACAGTATGCCTTTGTCCAATACGGTCAACACGCCCAATGCGTTGTTCCATCCGCATCGGGTTCCACGGCATATCGTAATTCACAATAACATGACAGAACTGTAAGTTCAGACCTTCACCACCGGCATCCGTTGATATTAAAATTCGAGCGTCTTCAGCAAATGCAGCTTGTACTTTTTTACGCTCACTTAGGTCCATAGAGCCATTCAAACACACTACGCTAATGCCTCTATCACTAAAGAACTTTGCTAACATTTGTTGTGTTGGGACGAACTCGGTAAACACCAGCATTTTTAACTGAGGTGACTGTTCTTCCTGCTGGAGTTCGTATAACCAATCTAGAAGCGCTTCTGCTTTTGCGTCATTTTCATTGGCTGTGCAATCTTCAGCAAGCTTAAGTAAATAAGATACTTGTGCTTTTTCATCATCAAGCGCTTGCTGGCTTTTTACAACTAAGTCATCTAGTTGAGACTGCGCATCTAGTTCAGCCCAATCCTCAGCAAAAGCTAACGGTAATTCATCTTCAACCACCATATTTTCAAGCGCAATTAAACGTCTTGATAATGTTTTTGCAATTGCTGCACTGCTAGAGCTAACCAAGCGCTGCATTAAGATCATTAAGAAGCCAACAGCATTTTGTTTTTTCGCTTTAGCTTGGTTGTATCCTTCTTTGATATATTCGGTTACTTCTTCGTACAAGTGCTGTTGCTTGGCATGTTTCGCTTGCCAAGAGACAGGAACAAGTTCGGTTTTTCTTGGCTTGAATAGAGGCTTTCCTTCACCATCAATAGAAATCCGCTTTTCTGTTCTAACAACAAAAGGCTGCACACGTTCTTTAGTTACGCTACCAATATCAGGGAATACTTCTGGGTCAAGCAATGCCATTAATCGATGGAAGGCATCACTTTTACCTTGGTGTGGTGTTGCTGATAATAGCAATAAATATGGAGCGGCTTCAGCTAAGCCTTGACCTAGCTTATAGCGAGCCACTAACTCAGTGCTACCTCCGAGCCTGTGCGCTTCATCAATAACAATTAAATCCCAACCTGCTGCCAGCAGGTCATCAAACCTATGCTTGTTATATTCATGTACTTGCTTAAGTGACCAACCTTTGCGGCTCTCAATGGGTTTTATGCTATCAACAGGGCAAACAACTTGGTCATACCGTTTCCACACATTATCGTTTTCATCAACTGGCTTTTGTTCACCTGGCAGTAAAAGGTGAAAGTTTTCGTTAAAGTGAGTATTCATCTCACTAACCCACTGGCTAGCAAGCCCTTTGGGCGCACACACTAATATACGTTTAGCCATACCACGGAGTTTTAACTCTCGCATAACTAAACCAGCTTCAATTGTTTTACCTAATCCAACTTCATCAGCAAATAAATACCTAACTTGTTTTCGAGCCATTGCTTCATTTAACGCTTTTAGCTGATGAGGCAGTGGTATAACGTTAGATTCTATTGGTGCTAACAATATATCTTCATGTTGAGCATTAGATATCTTTGCCGCTATAGAAAGATAAGACAAAAAGTGTTGAGAAATTGGGTGTTCTTTTGTCGGCTGAACTAAGTCTCCAGCTTTAACTTTTACAACACTATCCTGCTGCTGTAGCCAAACACGATAGAAATTCTGGCCCCAAAGGCCAGAGGATTCGATAATTTTTACATGCTGTTGATGGGCTTGACTCCAAGCCCACTCTCCGACTTCAAACATCCCTGATAACTCCATTTTTATTTAATCAGTCCCAATCATCATCAGTGTTTGAGGTTAGCGTTACTGCATTGTCATAGAACATGAGTAGCTTCTCGTCTTCTTGCAACACGGCAGGTGGAATTTTTGCTGAAATGTCTAAAATGGTTTGTAAGTTTTGGCTTTCCCAACAATGATTAAAACCTGCTCGCAAAGCTTCCGCTCTTGGTTGTTTGATTTTTTTCTTTTCAGTTTTATAAACTTCAAACTCACGTAATAAAGCACGTAAACGAACTTTCTCTAAATCTCCTGCTTTGTTTGGATCAGGCACATACCAGCGGTCTTTAGCCTTAGCGACTAATGCTGGATCATCTTTAGCTAGTCCACGCATATCTTTAAAGTTTGTAGAAAGATAGGTGTGGATTTGGTTAGGAACTTCCTCTTTGCCATCGTATTTAATGAAATTTTGTTCGAGCAAAGTGGATAGCTCAATTTGTGGTTCTGTTCTTTTCCACCCATTTAGCTGGTTTAGAAATAGAGGATGGATTTCCGAAGTAATCATTGGTTTATTTTTTAACAAATATCCCATCCACTGGATAATGCTTGCTTCATCATTAACAAACATCTCCAACTGCCTCGCCCTGCCCAAAAGAATTCTCTGGCGATCATATTCAGGTAATTGTTCTGAAGTAAAAAACATGCCATCTCTTTCGTTAAATTTCTCTCTAATCTGCACTTGAAATTCTTTACCTGATATAGGAATGGATGTGCCATTTCTGACAAAATAAGAAACTACTTGGTCATATAAAATCCTAGGATCTCGTTCCGGTATATGAACAAGCTCATTATCTTTGACTTTTGCAACTGGCAAGTGTTTTAAGTGTGATTGAAGGAAATGCCAAACTAACTCACTATTTTCAGTCGCTAAAATATTGGCTGGTCGCAAATTTTTTTCTGGTTTATAAGCTGTAATTACTAAGTCTTGTTTAACCGATGTTGGATTAGTTACTGCATTGAACCCATTATGAGTTTTATTTAAAGCTGAAACATTTGCAACGATAAAACCTGCTTCTGCTATTGATGTTTGAATATTATTCCAAATTATGGCCTTCGTATTTGAAAACTCTACAGTCAACCATTTTCCGGGCTTTAATGATTTGTATGCTTGTTTGAAAGCACGAGCCATAATTGCCCTATATTCATTAGGTTGCTTTTTTTGGGTTTTATTCTCAATAGCTTCCATCTTGTTATCCGTTCTAACATTCAGCCAAGATTCCCATAATATATTTAGCTCTGAATACATTAAATTTGATCCGAATGGAGGATCAATGAAGATATAATCTAATGAATTTTCAGGTAAATTTACTAAATTGGTCATGGAACTGTTGTTAACTAAAGATGAGCGTGTATCAACTGAATAAGGTACTGAAGTAATACGTAGTCTAAACCTTTCAATAAGATTCGTTTCTATTGATAAAGAGCTTACATAAAGTGTACCTTGGAGAGTTTGTCCAATAACACCTCCTCGTTTCTTAAAATAGTTAGAAGTTAGTAACCTATTTTGTCTTGTTCCCCATACTTGTGATGAGGTAAACCAAAGGCCTAAATGAGGGCAATTATCACTGTTGTCTGTCACTTTTTTCCTAAAATGACTTAAGGCAGATAAGTTTCTATTGGTATACAGGTGATGAACATGATTATAACCCAATCTAACGGGTTCACCTGTTTTGTCTCCTTGAGGAATTTCTACTCTTGGAACCCAATAAGAACTCTTGTACTCTTGGCTCTTCGCTATAATTTCAAGATCAAACTCATCAGGTCTTTTCTCGAATCGTTTACCACCAAACGTATAATTTATTAATACAGGATATTGGCAGACCTGTTTCAAGGGCTTCCCTGTATATTGATCTACTGTAGTTACCCACTTTTTCTCAAGTCCTCGCTTTGATAATGCTGCATTGCACGAAGAGCAACAAAAAGTATCCTTAACACTTCCTTTACTAGAATCTATTGCTGTATCCCAGAAAATAATTTCACTATTACATTCAGAGCAAATAAAAACGTCTGACCATAAAGTAAAGTTGATCTTTCCTAACTCATCATTTTCATGCTTTGTTTCATACATCCAACCAAGTTCTTTTTCAACTTCATTAACTATGCTGTTTGCATTGTGAATAAATTGTTCTCTTGAAACAGGCCTATTGTAATTGCTAGCAATAAACGTTGCGGCTGGAGATAAGTCATTGAGTACGGCTTTTCTTACCCCTAATTTTGAAAATCTTTTCCATGAAACTTCCCCATTTATACCTTTTTCCTCTTGAAATATGTCACCGAATTCGTTGACTTTATAGCCCAGCGATTCAACAGCATTTTTATTGCCACACATATTCGCAGCAACTCCGGTCATTCCTGTTCCACAAAAACCATCAAAAACGATATCTCCAGGCTCTGTGTAGTGAAGTATGTATCTCATGATTGCTTTGTGAGGTACTTTGGTGTGATAAGAGTGAGCGTTGTAAATAGGATCGTTTTTGCCTTCACTTACGTCCGCAGCAAATGGTTCGCGATGATAATCTTCATCTGATGTTTCCTTTTGGCTTTCCCACAACGAAATAAATTCATTTAACCAAGGATTAGGACAAGCCGTATAAAAAGGTGGATCAGATAGTTCCAAAATCGCTTCATCTGTTCCGATAGGAAAGCCTTCAATTTTCCTAAATTCAGGATCTTTTAGTTTTTCGGCTAATAGCTGGGTGAAGTGTGCTCTTCGGGCTTCATCGTTTTCAAACTTTAACCCTAAGCACTCAACAGCTTCATCAGTGATATTAGCAGATTCTTCTATAATTAGACTTTCTTGCTTCATATCTTAATCCCAATCATCATCAGTGTTTGAGGTTAGCGTTACTGCATTGTCATAGAACATCAGTAGCTTCTCATCTTCTTGGAGTACCGCTGGTGGAATTTTCGCTGAAATGTCTAAAATGGTTTGCAAGTCTTGGTTTTCCCAACAGTGATTAAAGCCAGCACGCAACGCCTCAGCTCTTGGCTGTTTGACTTTTTTCTTTTCAGCTTTATAGACTTCGAACTCACGCAACAAGGCACGTAAACGAACTTTCTCTATATCACCTGCTTTATTTGGGTCAGGTACATACCAGCGATCTTTCGCTTTAGTAACTAATGCAGGATCGTCTTTAGCTAGTCCACGCATATCCTTAAAGTTGGTTGAAAGGTAAGTGTGTATTTGAGAAGGTACTTCTTCTTTACCATCGTAGAGAATAAAATTTTCGTCTAAGATCTCCCTAAGTTCTATTTCTTTCTCGTTCTTTTTCCAGCTCATTGTTTTTAAAAAGTCTGGTTGTATATCCTTAATTGGTTTAGGGGCCTTGGTTAAAAGATCTCTACACCAACGAATCGCACTTTCTTCATCATTTATAAATAATGATATTTGGCTGATTGAACCTCTCTTAGCTCTAGCGGCATCATATCGTGATACTTGCTCTTCAAGGAAATACTGCTCATCTCTCTCTATAAATTTAATTCCAAGTTTGTAATAAAATTCTGGCGCAGAAATGGGGACCATTACGCCTTGTCTGATGTGATAAGCAACCATGCGATCAAAAAGTAAGTATTTTTGTCTTTCCACCAAAGCTTCCATTCCGAAATCTTTCTCAGAGATTATCGGTAACGCTGCAAGGTGACTTCTTACAAAATCCCATACACCTTCTTCTGTTCCGGCATGTAATGTAAAGTCCCGAACAAAATTTTGTTGTGGCTTATAAGCTGTTATAACAAGGTCCTGTTTAACAGCACCACTACTAGTATATTGCTTAAAGGTACCTTGCTTCTTATCTAGCGTCCTTACATCAGCGACTACAAAACCTGCTCTAGAAAGACTGTCCTGAATCGAATTCCATATCGCATTTTTAGAATTATGAAACTCTACTGTCATCCACTTACCATCTTTAAGCACACGGAATAACTCTTTAAAACATCGAAACATCGAATCATTGTAAAAGTCCAGCGTCTTATTTTGAGTTTTGTTACATATGGCTTCTGGAGTTTCGTTTGTGATGTTTTTCAACCAAGGCTCAAAGACGAGGTTCAATTCTGAGTACATTATATTTCCACCGAAAGGTGGATCTATGAATATATAATCAACTGAATTATCAGGTAATGTTCTTAGATCAGAAGTAGAACCATTAGAAATAAACGCTGGAAATTTAACTTTTGGCAATCTAGCGTTGAATCTTAGTGCTTTTTGTACTCTTTCTTTAAAGGAAAGAACAACATTGCGCTCGCCAGAAATGGAAGGAACATATAGAATGCCAGATGAGCTTGGCTTAAATGCTCCAGTTCCACCTTGCTTCCAAGCTGTAGTTAAGAATATTGAACGCTTAGTCCATACCCTAAATCCACCAAGCAGTTCAAATAACCATCTAGTATTATTCTTTATACAACCGTATAAGGAATGGATTGCAATTAAATTTCGTTTTGTAAAAAACTGATGTGAGTAATTAATACCGTGTGAACGTATGGGCTGTGTAGTATTGTCCCCATCTCGTAATTTTATGGTTGGTATATCATTGGTTAATTCAAAGTTTTTTATCTTTTCTAGTAATTTAAAATCATCTTCATCCGGTTCTTTTTCATATTGTTTGTTACCAATGAAATATCTAATTAAAACCGGTATCTGCTTTTTAAAACTAGCTTCTTCTCCTAGAACTGAATCCCATTCACTTATAAAGATATCTTCTAAAGATTTCTTGTTTACTTCTTTATGGCATGAAGGGCAGTTTCCAGTTTCTAGTACTTTACCTGTTTCGCTATCCACAAATTCATTAAAAAAGACTATTTCACTGCTACATTCAGGACAACTAAAAACATCAGACCAAACGGTATAATTAATATCTCTTTCATTTCCTTGCTCATCTTTAGTTTTATATAACCAACCAATCAAAGCCTCTATTTCATTTATTTCGACCGTTATGTCTGATAAGTCGGTTTGACTTGAATAATTTTTAGCAATAAATGCAGCATATGTTGAAAGATCATTGAGGATAACATGTCTCTCGCCTCCACCTTGCTCAACATTTTGTTCGCTTAACCATTTTGCAGCTAAGCCTGTCATTCCACTACCACAAAAACCATCTAATACTATGTCACCTGGCTCAGTGTAATGGGCAATATATTTAGCAACTGCTTTGTGAGGAACTTTCGTGTGATATGAATAATGCTCATAAAGAGGATCTCTCTTACCCTCACTAATATCATACGCAAGAGGTTCAGATTCTTTATCTACTTTCGAATTCCTAAGAGATATTAACTCACTCAGCCAAGGATTTGGACAAGCTGTATAATAAGGTGGATCAGATAGCTCCAAAATGGCTTCGTCTGTTCCGATAGGAAAGCCTTCAATTTTCCTAAATTCAGGATCTTTTAGTTTTTCGGCTAATAGCTGGGTGAAGTGTGCTCTTCGGGCTTCATCGTTTTCAAACGTTAGTCCTAAACATTCAACAGGCCCTGAGTTTATTTCAGTGCTCTCATTCTCTAATAGTGAATTTTGTTCCATTACTTTTACCTTAATGCCGAGTTATATACTCGCCATTCTCTAATTTCTACTGAATAACGATACGTACTTTATCGCTGTTTTGACCTTTTGTTCTTTCAGCAACTAAGCGCTCAAAACGTACTTTAATTTCTTCAATACTTTGCGGAGTACCTTTGCCTAAGTTGCTTACAAGATCATCGGAGCTAATTGTTACTTTCACTAAGCCCTCTAATACTTTATTTACTTCAACGATAAAGTCTGATGTAAGTGGTTCGGGTAATACGCCACTTGATTTGAAATCTTCAATTTCAGGTCGTTGTTCTGCATGTACTAAATTAAGATCAATTGTTGGATCATCTAGGTTTGATTTTAAATTTGACGTCCACTCGGTAAGCATTGCATCCAATTGGTCATCCAATCTAGTTAAACGACTTGAAGCAGGCGTTAATGTGCCTTCTGTTCTTGGAGAAAAGGCTACAGGCGAAGGGTTAATTGCCAGCTGTTTGCTATCAATATTTGCAGCAGGTTGTAATTTTGCCCACTCCTCACGCCAGTCTTTAATTTGAGCGCCAGGTAATAGGCTTATCCCACATAACAAATCGAGTGTTTTTAGGCGCTCATCATTAATTAGGTCGCCTTTTATTTTGTCTTCAGCAAGCGTTAGGTGAGAGCGCTGATAAAGTTCGATAAATCGCGAAATATAGGCTTTTTTAACTTGTTCGAGTTGCTGCATCATGGTTTGTTTAAATTCACTCGACAAACGCTTTGCTTTATCTGCAATACCAATGCGTAGCTCTTGTTTGCAATATGCAACTGACTCTTGCCACTCATCAGTTTCGCTAAGTACCAACTGTGCTTGATTAAGGTAATTTGCTATGTCAGTAAACTCGTTAACGATTGATTCTAATTGTTTGAAGTTGTGCCATTCTTGTAAGTTCTCATGTTGCACATTAATGGCTTCACTCGATGCTTTTAAGTTTTTAAGTTTACCTGGCGTGTTGAAACGCTGTACTTCTTCTAAGAAAGTTTTTGCCGATGAGAGCTTCTCAACCAATATAGTTGCTTCAGCATCCTCTAACACATGTTGGCCCCAAAGCTGTAAACGGCCTTTAACGGTTTGGATATCTAAAACGAGTGCTTTAACTTTGCCCTCAATTTTATCAACCATTTCCCTAACAATACTGTCGTCACCTTGTTGAATCGAGGTCGCTAGCCCTTCATTCATACCGAGTAAATTGAGTAATGACTTAATTGCACTCGTATTAAAATCTTTTGGTGCTTGAATGTGTTTGAAGTTAAGTAAATCGTCAAAATCAGTAGACTTAAATAAGTCTGCATTACTTGCGGATATATTATTACCCACAACCGACAGCTCCAGCTCACCTGAATAAACGAGAGCCGCTAAGATAACCAATAGCCACTCTTGTTCTAAACGATATGTTTTAGGTTTGAAATAAAGATTAGCGTTTACTTGTTCAAGCAATTCCGAGCTATTAACGACTTGTCCATGTCCTTTTACTTTTAAAATTTCAAGCACTGTGCTTGAAAAGCGAGATTTTGTTGCTGCTAATTTGTCGCCATCTAAAAGCTCTAGAGCATCTAACACTGCGGTTGCACGTTTAGTAGCCGAACCACCTGCTAGATGGTTTAGAACATCTTTTGCCGCACCTTGCATGGTATCGCCAGTGATCCACTGGCTAAACTTAGGATATTCTGGCGCTAAGGACTCGAAGTAACCTGAGAACACATAACTTGCAACTGCTTCAAATATATCTTTAACATTGCCGTGTTCGTTGGCTGATATGCCTGTAATATCTCGTACTGATGTACCTTTTAACCAATCCATAATAGGCTTCGCTTGGCCGTTATACTTAACTTCATATGCGTCAGCGATATGATTACGGATCCACTTTTGCATTTCTCTTAGGTATTCATCAGCTTTGAGCTTGTAAGTTTGCTTTTCATTACCGGTAGCATGACCTCTAAGCTCAACTGAAGCGGCATAATATTTAAGATATCGGTTGAATTCTTCATCTCTGTTTTTCAGCACAAACAGAACCTCATCATCTCTGATGTGCTCTTTTTTCAGCTTTGGTGCATCTTCTGGCTGGATGAAGTACATGTAATAGTCACGTTGTGGCTTAGCCGTTTCACGCTCATTTGGTGAGCCTAGAAATAACCAACCTTGTCTATTTACATTACGATCAATCCACTTCAGTTCATGTTGCCACATTGTATGCAGTTGCTGAGTATCTGACTGCTCAAGTATTTCAAGCATAGCTGCACGGTAGGCATCATTAACATTATCGCTTGCTAATGTCGCTGCCTTGTTTTCAATTTTTGCATCAAAATCGACAGTACGTTTTAAGTCGATGTAAAACTGGTCATTGGCTTTATTGCGAGCGAAGAATTGTCCATTTACTGTTTTTCTTACTTTGCCTAGTACAGTGACAATGTGCGTTTCTAAGTTTTTATGTTTGTCACCCGGTAAAGCATCGATGGTTTTAATAAATAAACATAATGAGTCACGCAATTCAGCTGCCGTAGCGCCCATTTCATTGTAAATATCACCCACCGCCATTCTATGAATGGCTAATGCTGCTACTAAGCGTTTGGCAAAATCTTTTTCGCTAGCCGTTGGATATGCTTGCTCAATTCGTTCAACGAGCGTTTCACCCGTTTCAATAACTTGTCCAACTTCTGGGTTGGTTTTCATGCTTGGCTCTGAGCTAAGCTCATGCCAATAAGTGTCATATGAAAAAATGCCGGGTTGTTCTTCAGGAACTTCCGTTGGCATTAACTTTTCCATGTAGGTTGATAGACTTCGTAAAACCTGACGTTGTTCAAGACCAGCAATACGGACTCGTTCAAAGGTGTTGATATAGTCAGGGTGAACTGGGAACATATGAACAAATTCATCCAATCGTTCGTTCATTTTTTCGTAATATGGTGTGAATTTTTGTAAGTAGTTTCTAATCCACTCTTGCTGTTGAGCAGTTTTCTTTAGCAAACGCTCAGCAACAACAAATTTTATGTCTTCACGAGCGATAACAACCTCAACAGCACGGTCAGTGATCCGCTTTACTTCATTTGATATAAAGCTAAGTTTTGGATCCGCAAATATAGCTTCCTGAACACCTGCAATGAATCTAAAACGTGTGCCTTCAATAACTTCACCAAGAACACGCAACATCGCCATATCAAGTGGAAGCTGTTGATTGTTTCTAGAGCGGAAGTAATCAAGAATTTCGTCACAGATTAATAATAAACCATGATCTGGATACTTATTATTAAACTCAGCCATCATTTCTTCGATGTATTGTTTGTGGTTTGACGTTATCTGATCCATTGGCGGAAATTCGTAGTCGATACCAATTTCCTTTAAACCTTTGGTTAATTGGAAAGTAATGATGTCAGTAAGATCCATCTTACTTGCGCCAATCTCGAAACGGATAACTTTAAACTTACCGGCAATTTGCTCAGCACAGCGCTTAACGTCTTCGTTTGTTAGTTTTTCAACGAGATCTGGAAATTCTGCTAGAGCAGCAATAACAGACATTAAGTGTGATTTACCTGAACCGTAATTACCTACAATCCATAACGCTTTGTTATCAGCAAACTCATTGTATTGAAGATGTTTTATGATGATGTCATTAAGCTTAGTCTTCATTTTGTCTGAAATAACATAAGACGAAATGAGGCTTTCAGCTTTTTTATGATCGGCCGAGTCTTCTAGTTCGATAGTTGTTTTAACCGGCTCGAATTGGATTAATTCATTGTACTTCTTCATTTTGTAACTCCATGTTCACAAGTGCTGATCACTTGTACGTCTTGTAATTCTGATAATTGGTAATTGATATATTCGGCATGCCCAGGTGTGGCGTAAAATAGATTATTGTTATCTAATCCACCTGGCCAAATCGCTACTATTGGCCTTTTTCTGCTAATTTGTTGAAGCAGCTTTATTGGGTCGATATTTAGCTCTTCGGCAAATAAAAATTGAATTCGCTGCATGTGACATATGTTGTTGCTATTAAGAGCAATGGATTTCAATTCAATAACAAGATTATCTTCTCGCTCTTTTCTTGACATCGAAATCAAGCGTTCTGCTAACAGTTTTGATACATTCAAAAATATTTCGTCTGGAAATAGAACTGAAATATTCTTAATTTCATTTTCACCGAGCACCAAGAAAATGACACAACTAGATTGCATTTGCCCTACGGAAAGTGCCTGTTGTGTCATTTCTTTTAAATTGTCGGTTGTTGCTTTTATTATTTTCATGTCTTCTTTGTCTTGGCACATTTTATTCTAGTGCTATTAGAAGGTCATATGACTCACCCTAATTCTGAGCCACAATTGATACTCGCTGCTATCTAAACTTGCTTTATCAATGCAATCTATGTTCCATTGCCTAAGTAAATAACCGAGTAAAGCAGTTCTTATTTCTAATTTTAATTTTCTGTTTTCCATTGCGTAATCCAGCTCTATTGCTTTTGGATACTTTAGCTTTGGATGCGGGGTTAAATTATATCGTAAATGGTCCGCCATTGGGTGTCTTTATCTGCTGATTCTTCAAGTTTAGTGAGTGGTTGCAGTATTTTTGGACACTCAATACGTGTAGTAACAACATCTCTGAATTCTTGATTGTTTCTATCAAATGCATGTACATGCCAGTGTGTGCCATTATTTAGAGTAGAGTTGGGTACCAACACTTTTAAAGTGGCGTTTGAAGTTAATGAAGTATATTCACTTGCTTTTTTAGAAGTAATAGCGCGCATTAAGCGCGTTGCATCCTTGCAGTAATTACTTGGCTGAATAAGGCTTGGTAAGCCATCACAAAAACTGCGGCACAAAGTGCTGAGAATACTCTCAGCGAAATGTTTGAACAATGGTTTAAAGCTTTTTAACCTGCGATAGCTTTTGGTTGTATAACTTAATACTAAATTTTGAGGAAAAAGATCTTTATAGAATACTAAATTGCGGGTACACGCAGTTAAGCCAGTTCGAAAGCGTAAAATTAAATCAGCCCTAGCTACTTGGCCAAAGTACTGTAGATTTAAATCAATAAACGCTAGGCGTTCCATCTGCGCATGTGTGAGTGCATCCAATGCGATATTAGTCATAAATATGCTAAGTCATTATTTTGTAGTAACTATATCAGGCAAAGTTAAAGATGCAATTAAAATGAGTTAATGTGTTTTGGTTATTAAATTAGTACAATAAGTATTTGACATTAAGTGTTTTTACAATTAACGTGCATCTCAAGGGCAGAGGCTTACCTGCGGTTTGTAATGTACTTCTTACAAAACAAAGCACTCAAATCGTTTCACACAACACCTACGATATACTCTTCATTCTTGGACTTAGTAGCCGGAAGTACGCCGTTTAAAAACAACAACGGGGCTTTAACTATTTTTTAAGGTTTTAGAATGAAAAATAATACCACAGTTCCAACTACATACATCCCTCTAGAAAAATTTCATATAGTGCCAATTACTGGTTTAACACCAGAGAACTTAAAATACTCAGCTAAAAAAACTATTAGGGACAGAGAGAAAATCCCTCATACCACAAAGCTTAATATATTAGCTAAAAATCTAGGTATTAAAGGCGGGTTTGCTAACTACGAAAAAGAGTTCGAAGAAAAGCTTAAGCCATTTATGGTAAAGAATAACTTGTATAAACGAGTTAATTTACTTGAGCATAAACACCGCGGAATGCAACTGGGCTACACACAGTTTACCCACCAGCAAGTATCTGAAAGGCTGTTTTACTCAAAAGGGCAGATGCCGAGTAAGTTATTTACTGGACACGACTTCGATTTTTCAGGTGTGTTAGCTTGGGATATGCATGATCTTTATGAAGTATTAGCTAAAGATAAATATTGGGAATATATTTTTATTCAAAAGCTGCATATTAAACTCTTTTGTGATGATAGCTTTGAACTTGATAAATATGTTGAGGCTATGAAGGAATACTATCTTGTAGACTTTAATGAAGAGCGCTTTAAGAAACTATTATCTTTAGATCTTAATACGAAAATCTCACTTACAAAAAGACTAACAGGAAATCTTCCCTCTATTTTTGACTCTGCTACTAATAATTCAGATGAAGCTTTTACTCAAACCGCTGAATTCGAAGAGGTGATGGTAAGCATTTCAGATCTGATAATTATCAGTAATATGTTTGAGATTGGTGGTTGTTATAATTTACTTGGTAACAACCTTACAAACTTTTACGACCATGCTTTCGGTTCAGATGTTGAGGTCTATTATGAAAATAGCATGTCTTCGGATGAGTCTGAGGTATATATAAAATCAGCGCAATTTTTACAAAAGATATTAAATCAAAGGTTTCAACAGTCAAATAAGGGATGGGTACAGGTCATTCCATATAACGACAACCTTATATTTTTGACTGATGAAAATGGTAACTACGACTTTGTTATTAAGAACCAAAGAGATAAGGTGTTCTCACATCAGATATACGGTGACTACTTAAAACGAGCAGATATACCAAGCTTTATTGAAGACTATCGATTTAAGCGTTGGGAGTACTTTAACTATAAAGGTAATCGTGAATTAGACAGCCACTTAGCAGAACAACATTACTATGCCAATGGTGGTTTGGCTAAAAACTACCCTGGGCAACATGTAATATTACAAAATTATTATAAAACCTCTGGGGATTATATTATCGAAAGCCGCAGCTCAAATAAGCGCCTACATGGCTTTAAAAAAGTTAAGCTAGCCGAAAAAGAGCTAATGGTTTCAGAGCTTATAACCATAGATGAACTAAATGATTTTTTACATAAAAACCATGAATATTTTGCTACCAGAAAGGGTGACTCGTTACCTCCGTTAAATAGTGAGACTGATAAAAATTTAGCAGCTACATGCACTTTTTATGATGTACTGGCTTATATTAACTGGGCTGAAAAAGAAACAAACGTACCACTTAGATTACTTGCTTACGATGAGTACTTAGCAGTTAGGGATAATGAAGTTGGAAAAAGTGCTCACTTTAATAAGGGCCGTGATATGACCTTTCATACACCTGACGGTAGGCAGTACCCTGGGCACCCTCCATACATGAATGAGAGTGACTTTGATGCATTAACATTACGGTTTTCTGAAAATTTAACTAATTTTGAAAAGAATGGGTTGGAATTTATAGATTCAAACTTTTTTGCAGAGTGGTTATTGGAAGGCGTAAGTATTCGTTCAGCAAGTTTAACCTCCTTTTATGGCGACGATTATATAATACGAGCGTCTGGCCCAAGAGATTGTACTGGCAAATATAAAGGCGTGAAAACAGGCTTTAGACTTTGTTATGAAATAGGCCAGTAGGTTTTATTAAAGTTACCCCGCTATGGGGTAGCATTTTAAGATGCTGTATCTGAAGCGTCTCTTTTTACTATTTTTTCACTTATCCAATCTTCAACTTCACTTTCAACCCAAGCTACAGAGTTGCCACCTAGCTCCACTTTCATAGGGAATCCACCAGCAGCCATAAAACGGTATATCGTTGCACGGCTAAGTCCTGTGATGTGTAAAACTTCTTTTAATTTGATTAAACGCATGGATTTTCTCCGGTTAGTTATTAGTTCATAACATTTCCGGAGTTCGTATTTTTTTATGCCCTAAAACTAAAATTTTATAGCCATACATCATCTACTTGCATTCACCACAATGGAGACAAAAAAATGCAAGAGAAAAAACCTTTGTATGAATTTCAGCATCCTGTAGATGATGAACAAATTCTTGAGGCAGCAGCATACATTATTGCTCAGAAGCAGTTTCGTGATGGTGTATTAAATTGCCCGAACGATTGCGAAAGCTACCTGAGACATAAGTTGGCATTACATGAATACGAAGTGTTCGCGGTAATGTTTTTAGATAGTCAAAACCGCGTTATTGCTTTTAAAGAGCTTTTTAGGGGAACCATTAATGCGGCGAGCGTTTATCCGCGAGAAGTTGTAAAAGAAGTTTTGTCGTTAAATGCAGCTTCAGTCATTTTGTCTCATAACCATCCTTCTGGTGTTGCTACACCGTCCCAAGCAGACAAATTAATCACAAACAAGCTGCGCGATGCATTAAATCTAATAGATGTCTCTGTTCTTGATCACATCATAATCGGTGAAACAAGTTATTCATTTGCTGAGCATGGCTTAATTTAAAAGGAGACTGAGTAATGGCAATCAAAATAGAGGAAATAAAAGGTTTAAAAGTTCCAAACACTTTTATTGAAATAGTTACTAAGGAGGTTGCGTTAAGTGACTTTTATAGTGACGAAGCGAAGTCGTTAAAGCTCAACTTTAGAGATCCTGAGTACGGGCCTGAAATAGGGGGCTTTCATCCAGTTGAAGTGCGATTAGAAAAGCATATTAACAATTGGCAATTCACATATATTACTGATTTTTCTTACCAGGGAAATGTTTACCCTGAATTGGTTAAAGAAATTGATATTTGCTTTTCTAGCAAGCGTGTTTTTCATTTGTATGTCGGCTGGTTGGATCATCATGAAGCTAAGGAGCTTTTTACTTTATTTGTTTCAAACTTTGTTGAGTATTACCGCACTGGCTGTTATCAGGTATCAATCACTTGTGACTAGGAGGGAGTATGTCTGAAGTCCAGGCAATTAAAGATCTAGATACGGTTAAATTAATAAGTTATTTACTAGAGAAGCGTAGCTCTAAGCAGATGAGTGATGTTTGGAATATCGGTTTAAATTTAGCCTTGAGAATATCTGATCTGTTATCAGTTAAATTTACAGATATACAAAATGATCGGCTACTCATTTTTGAAAGAAAGACAGGTAAGCTTGCCGAGATTAAACTTAATAACAAGGCACTGAGCTTTATAAATGAGATCCGCTCAACTCATCCTAATCACGTTTACCTTTTTCAGTCCTACCGTAATCAACAAGCTAAATACTCTAAACCTAGGCCATTATCACGAAGGGCCGTTACTAGGGCATTTGCACTGGTAGGCGAGGAACTAAACATTAAATTAGGCACGCATTCAATGCGTAAAACACGTGGGTATCACCTTTACCATAAAACGCATGATATAGCGCGGGTAATGAAAATGCTTCGCCATAGCTCCGAGGCAACGACACTTCGCTACATTGGCATAACACAGGAGGAAATAGATAAAGATTTTGAAGAGTTAGAGCTATAGCAGGGTAGTACATTAGGTGCTACTTTCAATTTAATAGGAGGCATTATGTCTTTAAATAAAGCCGTAACGTGTGGACTCGTTGGCAATGAGTTATCAAAACAGATTACGGGTAAATGTGAGGCCAGTATTGGTCGTACAGCCGTTGCTGTTGGCTCTGGAGCCGCAGCAGGGGCGATTACATCCGGTGCTATCATTATTGGGGCTGGTGCAGTCTCTGCACCTGTTACAGTTCCATTGGCGGTTGCTGGTGGCGTAATTGCTGGTATTGCTAGTTTATTTGACTAGTTAATAAGGGGGGCTTGAGGTTATATTAGCCCCCTTTAATTTGAGAGATTAATTAACTTTCTACAGCCCCGCAATCTCGGCACTTTCTCTTACCTTGAACCTTAAGTTCGTGTCCCATAATTTGTGCCCAATTATGAGTTGTTCTTCCCAATTTTTCTTCATGGCAATGATTACATTTTTCAATTACTCTGCAGTTTGAATCTTTTCCTCTCTCTTCAAAGTTGTGCAACCTCTTAGTTTCTTGAATATCACAATGGATGCAGCTCCTAAATGAATCACATCTATGACTGTGTATAGAGTTAATATATTGCCAGTCATTAAACTTATGTTTAGTTGCAGTTACGTATTTATTGCAATCAGGGCATGTTTTTTCAACATTACACTCAGGCTTCCCGGCTATTGGTGTATAGTCGCCAGCATGCCAGCCTGTTAAACACTTAGCTGAAGTAGCTGCACTTTTTACTTTGTCCCAAAATCCCATATTAATTCCTTTTATTTTATTTAACTTCTGTTATGAAAGTGTCTCTTGCTATGTTACCAATTGTATTGGTAGCAACTGAATCGAAAGTTGCTCCAATAACCCCGCCTACAAGAGGAACAATTTTTCCTAAATTAATGACGCCTTTTTCGCCAAATTTTGTGACCAGACGAAAGCCTACTTTCTGATTGATGACTTTAATAGTTTCCCCTGATATTTTTTTTATTGCGCTGGTTGTAAATTTAGTCCCAGCCACGATACCGATATCTTTCATGATATCTTTTGCAGCATTACCTGTTAGGCAAGTGTATACAAGAGCCTTAACACGATCGTCTTTAATATCATGCCCTCCGATGTGTGCTATGGCAGCAATCATTCGTATCTGTACAAATATTACACTCGCAACATTTGCTGGAATGGTAACTGGCATAGTTATTATTCCGCCTAAACCTGCTAGAAATCCAGATGTACCAGCCTTAGTATTTTGCCAGCGTATTAGTGAGTTTGCTTGAGAATAGGGGGCAGTTCCACTTTGCATGTAACTATGAGCAAGTTCGCTTGCTGAGTCTAAGCCTGCGACTCCATTTATCGCTTTTTCATAGCTCCACTCAAGCACTTGCATTATTTTTCCTTCAGATATAGTTTCGCTCAAAACATTCTCCTCCTGAGTATTAAGCTTTAGGAAATAAGTACTTACTCATATTCCATTCATAAAATACTACCCGTAATGTATTAATTCGTAAATATAAAAGTTATAACAAAGTTGTTTGTCTTATTGAGTTATTTGAAATGCTTCTCGTAATGCTATTTTGGGAACTTGCCAGCCCTTATATAATAAGGTCTTGAGCTTATTTGGCTAGTTGAAGGTCTCAAAAGCTCGTTAAAACGAAATATGAGAAGCACGGGTCTTTATAAATGTATTATCTTTGACTATAACCAAAACATCGCTGTCCTAATCCGTATTGCTTAGTATTTAGCTTTGCGAGGTAACTCAGTCGATAGTACAGAGCATGAAAGTCTTGAGTGAAATTAGAGCTATTAGCGTCAAGATAGTAATGTGCATTATTAGGTAAATGAACTAACTCCATAGTTTCATCTATAGGTAAGCTCAACGCACTTGCCCATGCCTTAACTATTCGAGTAAACAGGTTATCACTCTCGGCATTTATTTTACCCGTACAGTGATACCTATCCTTGTTAAAAAATAAAACAAGATGATAATGCTGGTGTTGAGCAGTATTCTGCTCTCTAGCCCAAATATACCTAATTTTACATGGATGTGGAGTTTTATCCTCACGGGTTTTACGCTTTGTATCAGCTTTAATCTGTGCTTCAAGGGAGGCAGCAAATCGAGTACACACTTTATTGTTATTCAAATCAATTGTATTTGAGTAAGCAGGTAGCCTTAAATCAATCCTCACAGCAAACGATCTTTTATATTCAGCACAAGCAGCAAGCATGACTTTCTCAATAGCATCTAAGTATGGAGTAACTAGAGGCTGATTGTCTCTAGCGAGTGTTTGATATTGCTTGTAAGTATGGTTAGTAGTTACTGAGTATTGTGTATGATTATTCATCTTTTATCCTGATTGTTAATATTACATATCAGGTGGATGAATCGTATTTTTTTAATTTGTGTTTGCTGTGATAATTCCTTCGTTACTAGTAACTCTAATAAATAATACCAAACCGAGATTAGGCTTGAAAAAAATCAAGCCCGTAGCAAGTGGTTCTTTTTTCGAGCGTGGTACATATAAGCTTTACCCACAATTAATTCTACTCTGAAGTTAAAGTGTTTTTGTAAAATGCTTCAAATATTTCTGGACCAATATGAAATATATTGTAAATCCCATTGGTCGGTTGGCCTTTTGAGCCATTAAATTCCACAATTCCTTCGTTACTATTAACTTTTTCAGTGAGGTCTAGATTTGTAAATAATGTTAAGTTTTTTATTGAATAAACATCATAAAACTTTACCTTTGAATGAATATTTCTAATTAAAGCATCTATATTGATATCCTTGCTCTTAAGTGATTGTATGGAGTCAAGGTATTTCTCTATGTCACCATCAATTTTTGGGGGATCCTTTAGTGAATAAATGATTGAATATAAAATATAATGGATAAGTATATTAGCTAGTTTTGTTATCAGGTGCGAAGTTCCATAGCCTAAATTATCCGCACTTAATTCATAATCTGCAGGGCTAAAGATATGGTTAAAAGTATCTTTTTGGCAAACAGGTTTAATTTTAGCTTCACCATTTATTAAGTGTGATAGCCCCATAGAAACTAGCTTAAGAAGGACTTCATCAAAATAACGGAACACCTCTTTATGCTGCTGATACAAAAAATTGAAGTCATGCTCAAACGGACTGACTTCATATCGTAATAATCTTAAAAAAACATTTTCACGAATCCCTTTGTTGGAGTAAAAATCTAAAAGTAACCCAGTTAAGCTATAAATTTTTTTTCTTCCGGAAGATGAATCAAAATGAGTTATTGAGGGTAGTGTGAACAGGTATGAGAATTTGTTTTGACTTTTTTCTATTATTTTGAAGCAAGACGAACGCTTTAAGTTGCTCTCTTCGATTCTAGTAAGACTCCTTTCATTTTTGGCACCAATAATTTCAATTTTTTTAAATGTACACCCTTTAATCACTTGTTGAATAAAATTGAGCTCAATTAGTTTAGAGATAGCTGTTTTTACTTCTACATTTTTTAATCCGCATACTTTAGCAATAATAGGCAATGAAAAGCTCTCAACATATCCATATTCATCTTGGTTTGAACATAAAAAAAACCAAACCAGTTTAACTGGGGTGTTAAGTTTAGAAGCAATTATTTTCTCAATATTAGTAAATGTTGATTGAGGTAAATGACTTAGTATCCCTGTATTAAATTCATAAAGTAATTTAGGGCGACCTGCCTTTTTATGTTTTTCCGAATGCTCTTTCAGTATATTGAAATTAACAAGTTCACCAATCACTTTCTTTATTTTATTTTTCGGGCAGCCAACTTTAACTAGTTCGGTTTGGGTAAGTTTTCTTTCAGATATTTCTGTTGTTTGAAGAGAAACAAGTAACCATTTAGCATAGGGTGATAGAGGGTAAAGCTCAGAGAAAACATTGTCCATATGTTGTTTATCCTTTCATATGATGATTTAAAGATAATACAATGGTTACTACTTGTCACGATAAACAGGGTGTTATCTTGGGGTTTTATTTTATGATCTGGGTTACATTTTATTAGAATTTAATTAATCTCTAATTAGTCTCTAATAATATTTATTTGATGTTGGCTTTCAAGAGTGTATTGTTACAGCTAAATAACAAGGATTGTAAGTATGATTCAGGTAATCATAATTTAGCCTTATAGTGTTTTTTCATAATCAATGAGAGGAGATCTTTAATGGGAAATTGGATAGATAATAAGAATATTCTGAAATGGGTTGAAGAAGATAATCATGAACTTAGTGATTGGCTTAAAAGGTACTTTGATAGCTCAAATTTTTATGACAACAGAAGAACTTTAAATACTTTCATTAGAGAAGAGGTGAAGCGGATCTCTTCGGATGAAAATGCCCATAAAGCCGAAATTTATAAGCTATATAAACATTGGAAAAACTATGAAAAAAAATTAAACAATAAAGCTAATAATGTTGGTAAATTACAACTTGAGTTACCTAAAAGAGCTAGTGACAGACTAAAGGTTTTAAGTAATGCAGATGGGGTTTCTCAATCAAAATACCTCGAAAAGTTAATAAACTTTGCTCATAAGAACCCCAAACAAGTTTCACCAAATACTAAAGCTCAGCCACCTTATGAATTGAAGACAAGAAGTTATTGTGATAGCGGTTCTCTTACTGATGCCAACTCAAAAATATTAAAAGAAAAGCTAGATTCAATTGACGAGAAAGTGACAAAGTTATTAACTGAGTTGAGTTAATATTTTGGACTATGTAATTTGAATGACTTTGTATGTTCGCCTATTCTAAGTCCACCCTTTAGAAAGTTAGAATTAGGCAAACAATGAATAAGAACTAACTGCAGTTGCACAGAATTGCTTTGCCACCAAAGAGTTATTTTGATGCAGCGCTTCAAGTTTTGATTGAATAAATTGAGAATTCATAACTAAAGCGAACCTATCGTTCATTCTCTTGGAAAAATGAAATTTATCGTACAAAAAATTTTCCCTTCTATTAAGCCCTTACTAAAGGGCTTAACTTATGCCTTGAGGAAACACAACCAACCTTAGGAGCATAAAATGCCATCATACGAAAAAAATCAACAGTATTACCAAAGCAAACCTGACAAGTTTAAATATTCATACTGCCCAAAATGCAGTGACACAACCTACCAAAAAATCCTCAACCATGTTGAAGGAAAATGTGAAAAGTGCGGCTCGAAAGTTAAGTAACGCCGGTAAATAAAAATAGGCAAACTTTCTGGAAAGCGAGAGTTTGCCTCCTTCTAAGTTTAATAAAACCAATGAAATTTATGTGAGTTAAGACAGAAATATTTCTGTTGAAGACTGTTGTTCGCAAAGTGCTTTTAATGAACTTATCAATCAATAGAGGACCACAACATGGCTGAACGTAAACCTGTAGTAATCAATCAAATTCCAACTGAAGTAGATGGCAATGCAACTATCGCTGATGTAGTACCAATTAATGTCACAAGTATCTTAAACCGACAAGGGCAGGTTATTTCTCGCTCGGATTTCGAACGAACTCCGGTGCCAGAAAGCTTCGAAACCAACTTAACTGAAATTGATAAAGGTGCATATGACAAGAACACATTGTTGGCTTTAGAGGTTTACTTAATTGAATCCGACATAAATCAATATACAAATCCGCAGAATCTGCAAAGAGTCGCATGGGCAGGTGAGAGTGGCAATTATATACGAGTGCAAAACTTTCCACTTCCTAACGGCTTTACGCCAGATTCAATTGACTTAATTGTCGTGACATCTAATTACCCTAGTTTGCCGCCGGTGGGTTTACACATTGCAAAAACAGATTCAAACGACCGGCTGATTAAACAAATTGAAAGCGCTATGCAAGGGCATGTATACGATGGAGCCGCGATAGATTGTGCAGAAGAAATCCCAGGCTACCACTGGATTTGTTACCACTTTAGAGATCATCAATGGCAATTTGTCGCAAACAAGCCAACGCAGGGTGACAATATTTCAAAGTTTTTAAAAAATTTCTTCGCGTTATTAGAGGGGCAAGCATAATGAATATCGACTTAATTATCGATGAGCAAACGCTCACGCAAATAAATCGACACCATACCAGCTCAAGCACCGAAACAATGGCGTTTGCATTTGCAGGGCTGCGTAAATATGGCAAAAAAATGAGAATTTTTGTCCAACCTGATGGTGTCATTTTACCTGCCGAGGACTGCTACAATTATACCGCTAAGACGCGTGTTAAATTGAATAAGAAAGTGCAAGCCGCTATTTATAATGAGTTTGTTCAGTCTGAAAGCAGAGTATTAATAAACAGCCACTCTCATCCATTCTCAGAGTCAGGCACTGACTTTAGTCCTACAGATGACAAAGACGACATTGCTCAAGCATCATATTGGCAGTCAATGCCAATGAGTGACGGCAAGGCGCGTTTTAGTCTCTCATTAGTATTTGATCAGTCATCATTTTCTGCTCGACTCACACACAAAGGCAAGTTTTACCCTATTAGCCGAGTGCAGGTGCTCAGACATGCGCAAGTCGATACCCTTGTACCAAATAATGCTATAGAAAAAGCAAAAGTATTTGTGCCCAATAACATGTTCTCAAGGCAACAGGCGATTATTCACGAAAGTAACATCGCTAACTATAAAGTCGGCGTTGTCGGAGCCGGTGGTTTAGGCTCTATTTTAGCTGAGAACTTGGTAAGGCTGGGTGTAAAGAAGTTTACCATAATTGATGATGATATTGTCGAGCGCAGTAATCTTAACCGTTTACAAGGTTGCTCAAAGCATGATCTCTATGAGTATAAAGTGAAAGTGATAAAGCGAAATATCGAGGACATCACAGATCAAGTGGAGTGCCATGCAATAACAGCAAATTTAAGCAGTCAAAATGCGATTGCGAGTCTAAGTAGTTGTGATCTGATCATTAGTTGTGTAGACAATGATGTTGCGAGATACGAGGTAAACCGACTCGCCACTCAATATATGATCCCATTTTTTGATGTAGCTACATCGGTCAGTGTTAAAAATGGTGAGCCTAATTACCTTGGTCGCATCTTCTCGTGTATCCCTTCACAAACAAGCTGCATGGAATGTTTTTCAAAGCCTATTTTAAAGTTTGATGAAATTATTCAAGCTACCTTATCTCCTACAATGTTAGATAACTTTAGACACCGAGGTTATATAACAGGCGATAAAAAAGTCGAGAAAGCCATTTCTATTTATGGCCTTAACCAAATTGCAGTTGGCATAATGTCACTAGAGTTGGTTCGATTTTTTAATCAGCAACCGCTAAACCGAATTACCGTGTTTGATAACGAAGGTAATAAGTTATCCAGACTCAAAGCCCCTGAGTTTTTCGATCCGCCAAGGGTTCACTGCCCAAATTGCAATTTGCACTTAGCTGCAGGAACACAATTATCACTGCCAGTTATCAAACAACCCTTTGCAAATACCAAGGCAAAAGAATGGCTAGAACTTTAAATGACCAAGATTTAAATGAGTTGGCGTCTATAAGAAATGGTGACAGTGTTCAGGGCATGGCGCTAACACTCTCAACCACAGAAGCACAACTTAACGATGTAATAAGCATTCAGTTTAATACCCGCTCAGGCGCAGTGAGTCAGTTATTTATAAATGAAATGTTGGTTTCAACATTGGAGGTTGGCAGTGACACCTATGAGTATTTAGCAGAGCAAGAAGGCTTAATTAATGTCCGCCTAGAGTCTGGTAGTTATGTGCAATATGCTCAAGCAATTATCAGAGGTATGCGCCCTGTTATCCACTGCTTTAATAACGAGTTCGTTGCAACAGCAGGTGAGCAATGTGATGTTTTTTGGCAAGTAAAGCATGCAGAGCAAATCAGAGTCATTTTCCCAGAATTAGGCGTTGAGCAAGTTTTGCCTTCTGATGCTGCGTCAATGAGTGTGATTTGCAATCAGGTGGGCACATTTACGGTGCAACTAATTGCTGAAAATACATCTAATTCAGTCACTGAGGTTGCTGAGTTAGTTGTTACTGCCAAGCCATTGGAGGGCAGTTGCTCAATCACTCGTCAACCATCAAATTATGGAGACGTATTCGAGCTGATTTGGTGTTTTCCGAATGCCACACAGATCACAATTAAAAGTGAGTATTATTATGCTCTACCAGCACAAAGCAGTATAACCAGTGGTTACACCCAACATATGTTTACCAAACCGGATGAGTTTCATATCACTGTCACAGATGACTATGGCCAGGTATACACATCAACATTAAAAGTTTAGGAGTTGTGAGAGTGTCTTTCATTTATCATTTTCTAGGAAGTTTTACAGGGCGTGACCCAAAAGCATTAGCGCAATGCAGTAGTCGTGTACTTTACGATACATTGTTTCAGTTCATAACCATGGTGACAGTATGTTTGTATACCTTTTATTTTATTTTAAATAGTGCAAGTCAATACTTGACGAGTGAATTAGCTGTTGTTGTGTCGCTCTCAGCGGCAATCGTTGTATTTGTTTTTGAACGTGGGTTTGCACAAGTACACACAAAAGGCCAAAGGGTTTTTTGGCTGTCGCTGCCACTCAGAGTGACAATCTCAATCATCTTCGGTGCAGTCATTGCTGTTTCAGCTTCAATCTATGTCCAGCAAGGATTAATTCAAGAATATCAGCAAAAAGACAGAGCGACATCGCTGCAATGGTATCAGAAGGCAATTGAAGCTAAGCAACAATCATTGATAACAGCAAGTGAACAGTCACAGTTGAAAATAAATAGCCAATATCAGGCATTAAAAGCGCAACATGCTCCTTTGCAAGTGCAGTTGAATACTTTATTACTTGAGCGAAGTCAGCAACAACAAATCGCCCGTACTCAAAGGGCCATAGAATATAACGAAGCCAACAACCCAGAGCGAGGGGCAAAGTGCGACAAAATATGTGAAGCGGCGAAGGTAAAAGCAAATATTGCTCAGGGCATGGTAGCAGAGCTAAATACACTGATCAGCCAGCAAGAAGGCAAGCTTCAAACACTTGAGTCACAAATGACAGTGCTCAATAAAAAGCAAGAAAAAGCATTTAATGGCGAACTGCAGGAACAGCAGTCCCAACAATTGCAAGCATTTATCAACGAACTACAACAAGACTTGCGATACACGGAGCCACAACCCAGTTTTACACGAGACTTCGTCTATTTAACAAAGCTCATGGCAGATCCAGAGCTCGGAGTTGCTGTTACAAGCATACATTATGGTCTAGTGCTCTTTTTTATGGTGTTAGACCTTGCGGCCGCTTTACTAACCTTAATTAAGCCAAAAACAGAGTACGAACAAACCGAGCAAGCACTCATTGAATTCCGCAGTTATAAAAACACACAATATATAGAGCGTTTAGGCTTAGACGAACAGATCGTCAATACCAACAACAAAGTACCTTTGCAAGTTTGTGAACCGCCACAAAACCAAGCAAATGCGTCATGATTAACAGCATAAAATAGTGACAAGGGGTAAGTAATGCATCAAACATTGGCAACAATAAACGATAAGTGTCGTTCTACCAATGCAACTACTTGGCTGATGGCAAACCATAGCAGTACAGTCGAATGGTTTAAAGCGAAGTTTGCTGATATGAGCGTTAAACATATCACTCAGCTCACCGAGCAAATGATATCTCAAATGACTGAGGAAGATACGGTTGTTGGTACGTTACCAGCTCACTGGATAGCACAACTAACCGCAAAAGGTATTCGCTATGCTCATATCGAATTTGCAATACCCAAAGCGATGCGGGGCATTAAGCTCACTGCTGAACAACTAAACGAACTGGCACCAAGCTTAAAGCAGTATGAGGTGGTAAAAACCACCCAACGACTCAGTTTTAAAGCACCTACTTTAATTGTGTCTCGCCATCAAGCAAGCGTCGATTACCTAAAAGCACAACTTGAAGATCACATACATGTAGAACACTTAACTAATGAACTGAATTTACAAGGAGTTGAACAACTGGTTGGTAACTTTCCGTTGCACGTTATAGCCAAGCTACAAAAGCAGGGTAAACGCTGTTTTGTTATTCACTTTGCAACCCCCCCTTTGGGGCAAGAGTTATTGTCACACACACTACAACAACATGCATTTAGCTTTGAACACTTTGATGTGATGAGTTTTGAAAGCACTTTAACTTTTTAATGCGTGTTCCTAAACGTAAAGGAGTAAGTCTATTTGCATAAAAAATTTTCTGTTCTCGTTTAGGAATCGGGCATTGTTTAAAGTTAATTCATCAGAAGAAAGAGTGTTACTAACAGGAGAATAGCCATGGCAACTTACGTTAAAACAATTGAATGTGGAAATAGTAAATATCACATATCAGTGTCAGGAGAGAATGTTTATTACTCTAAGTCTAATCGTAAAGGGGGTTCAAAAGTTAAAGGTGTATCGTGTAAAAAAAATGAGCTTGTACTCAACTCTACTCGAAAACCAGTTGAAGATATTGAGCTATGTGAGCAAATAAAAAAGTCCACCAGCAGCGGTTGCTTTATCACAACTGTCGTGTGTAAAGGTATTGGACTCGAAGATGATTGTGAATACTTGCAAACCCTTCGCAGATTTAGGGACGTACAGTTGTTAAGAACCCAAGCAGGTAAAGAGAAAGTTCAGCAGTACTATCAGCTTGCACCAGAGCTTGCCGACAAACTCGAGCAATTACCTGAATTTTGTAATATTACTCAAAAACTCTTTACTCAGTTTGTTGTTCCGTGTTGCAAATTTATCAGAGCAAAGCAGTTTCAAAAAGCTGAGGCGCACTACCAGCTGTTTTTACAAGCAGTACAAGCGTTAACTAAATAAATTAATAAGGCAGTGCAGCTTGAGTTGTACTGCCTCAAAAATAGGAGGCGTTATGGTTGAGCAAACTTTTAAACTGCATTGGTTAATTTACCTAAAAATAGTAGGGCATTACCTACTAGCAATAGTAACGTTTGGGGTATGGCTGCCAGTGGCTAATTATGTTTCTTTGCATTGGTATTGTTTCAAACAAGGTATTAAAAATCAGCGAGTTTATATTAGAGAGGGTATTTTAAATCGCAGTTTCAAAGACGTAAGTCTGGTCTCTCAAGAGTCAATTACGCTCAATCAAACCTTTTGGCAAAGGCTAATAAAAATAGGTGACTTAACCCTGACAGGGCAAGGCAATAATCAGCTCACACTTATTTACTTACAAGACCCAATAAAGGTGAAAGCGCAGATACAAACTGCCAGCCGTAAAAAAGGTTAAAGCACACATAAGGCATATCAGCTCATAAAGGGAGTAAACGATGCGCTCAAGTAATTTGCACTATTTAGTGAGTTACGATATTCAGTGTAACCGTATTAGACGTCGTGTATCGAAAGCCTTTGAGATGTTAGGGCAGCGAGTCCAATACTCGGTGTTTGAATTGCATGTCACGCAAAATCAATTGACTCAGTTATTTAAGCAACTCAGTGCATTGCTTGAAACAGGTGATAGCTTGCGCTGCTACTATTTACACCCACAAACGCGACATAAAAACTTGTCAAACCAGCCCGAAATTGAACAGTAAACCATCGTAGTGTGGTAACAGTGATAGAAGAGTCGCATCCACATTTATCATTGCGCTTTTTAACTTGCACACGCAAAAGGCTACCTGCCACTAAAATTAATTTTCTCAATATTTAAAGGATATTTGGCCTTAACTTGCTCACGCAAAAGGCTACCTGCCACAGGTCATTTTCTAGGCCTTGATATATAAGGGCTGGCGACGTACTTTTGTCGAACCTGTTTGTATGTTTTATTTGTTCTCCAGAACTGACTAAATACTAGTCGTTTTAAGTGGTTGTTGCAAGCCTAACTAATTGATAATTATGATTTTGACCAACCTATAAACGCAGTTTATTGCTAAGTTTATGTTTTATAGCTGTATTTAGTGTTAGTACAAAAAACAATTTAGGTTTGCCAAAATAATAAGGTGAGTTGTCAACCGACTTTAGTGTTTGTAAAAGTCTACACTATACCCGCCATGCAACATTAAATTTAGTTGCTATTGAACGTATTTTATCAGTAGGCTAGATCATCAAAACTAACAATTAAGGAAGAGTATGAGCACGCATCCTAACTTTAATCAGCCATTTAAGGCATTTTGTCTACTCGGACATGCAACAGCGGTAATAACAGAGTTACTTTATGGTTTATGGCAATCTGCTGGTGGCGGTTTTGATGAAAACGGTGCCCCGTTAAAGCCAAAAATGAAACATGGGCCGTTGTACCCAGAAAAAATCGTGGTGTGTACTACACGAACGATTATGGATGCAACCAATCACGCTTTGCTTTATGAAAAAGTGCACGAGTTTTTTAGCATTTATGGCCGCTATCAGTTGGGTGATGAGCTAGTGGAGTTTACACCTAGTATCGAAGACGTTGAGCAATATATTGAGTTCAAGGTACTTAAAAAATATGACCCCGAAACACAGCAATACGGCGAAGATATCTATGACACAAAAGGCCTAGGTAAATTTGAAATAGGTGAAGCGATTTTACAGTTATTAAAAGAAATAAAACTTACGCCATGCTCAAGTACAGTGACTGAGCAACCATTTTTATATTGTTTAACCGGTGGTCGCGCGTCTATGACAGGTGCGGCAACACTTGCGTTGTGTACTGTAATAGGCACGAACGACCAACTGGCAGAAGTGCAAGTAGAGCCGTTTAAATATGTAAGAAACTTTTGGTTTCCTTATCCTAAACACTTGGACTATAAAAATGCCGATGTTTTAAACCTTAATAGCAGTAATGAAGAGCCTGTGCAGAGTTCAGATATTGAGGTCGATTTTACGTTAGACCAAGTGCCTTCTTTTAGAGCAATGTTATATGCAGGTCAAAATATCAATGATGGTGAGATGCTTAAAGGTTTGACTTATCAAAAGGTTCTTAACATTTCTAAAGTGATGGAAGCGCTGGGAAATAAAACAGCGATAATTAAGTTTGGCGCAATAGATAGTAATAGCAAATGTGCTAAGGTAACGATTAGTGCTTCAAAAGATTACAAACTTGATTTTAAATTTTCTTTAAAATTTAGCGAAATAAAAAACCTTCTAACTCTCAGGGCGCTCTATAGAGCACAGATTCTTGAATCTAGAGGGTTTATTAAGTACAAGCTACAGCCTAGCTCGGTTTATAAAGGTTGTTATATAGAACACTTACACGAAAATCCAGAAAAATTCTCTAGACCAGAAAAAGTTGCAGAAATAAAAAACCGACTTTATCAAGCTAAACTAATTACTCAATTATCTTTGTACGAATTTTGGTTTTCAATATCTGATAATGACGAATTTAATACTAATAAATTGAATTATTCTCTGTATTTAAAATATGAAAACAACACAAAATTCAACAAGGATAAATTTAACAAATTAGCCAATAGCTTACGCGTTTTATATGGAGATGACACATTTACAACTGGAGAGCTAGCTACGTATGAACAAGTAGGGTTTCTGTTTAAAACAAAAGAAGATGATGATGTGAATATTAAAGCCTTGTTAATCCCGACCCTATTGCAGAATGCAAATGCAACGTATTTCCATAAACAAATTATGGAACAATACTTACCTAAAGCAGGGAGTGATATGATTAAATTGAATTTTAATAAAGGAGGTATTTCGTCAGACTATCCCCTTGAGAACATTATTATCGAAGACTGCAATGAACATGGGCAAATCGTAGAGTTTGATCCAGAAAGTGAACACGTTAAAAAGTTGTTTGCAGGTTTGTAATAATAGGGCGGTAACCGCCCTTATTGTTTCTTTTTAGACTTGTTCTTCTTTAGTACTTTTTATTTTTGCTAGTAGCTTACTAAGCCAATTTGTTCTCTTTTTACTTGTTGAACTTTTTGACAAGGTGTTAGGCGGAATGTTTAACGCAGGAAGTGGCATATTGGTTTTCTCAGCGTTTGCCACCCATTCTTTAAAGTAGTCTGCTATATGCGCTATGTGTTGCTCAACAATATAGTCAATTCCTTCACGCTTTAAGCGGACCTCAGTGTCAGTATTTACCCCATTAAGCGATACAAAACACACTTTTGTTAATGCGCCTAAATTACGACTGAGTTGCACTAAGCGGTTAATATCTTTGCTGTTCAGATAACCTGATTTTGAGGTTTTACATTCTAAAAATAGAAGCTGGTGGTTGTGAATGAGCACAATATCAAGCTCTTGCTTTAGTACTGCATTATCTTCATCTTGAATTTCTACCCCTAAATAAAGGTGATCAGGTGCGGCTTGCTTTGCCTGCAAGTAAAGCCATTGCTCAAACCATTGGCCACATAAAAATTTGGCAAAAGTTAGATCTGAAAAGGTAATACACTTCTTAATCGGGTCAATATGCAATCTGTTTTGGCAGGAATTATTTAAATCAACACTTGCACTATTTAATCGATTAAAGCCCTCGTCTGCTGTGCTGAGGGTTAAGTTATTGGCCGATGCGTGAATGGCACGTTGATTCAATTGCGCGTTTACTTTTACTGTTTCACTACAGTGTTGCTTTATAAAGTAATCGCCAAGCGCTTGGGTAACATCTTGCCAAGGTAGTTTTGCTTGCTCAGAGACAAATTGATAGCCTTGTATATTGAGGATCTGTTCTAAATCAATACAGGGTACTTGGCTATAGTCAATAAATTTAGGAGGGTGATAGTATTCGAGTTGTTTTAGTTCGGTATGGCAATAAAACGCTGCACCTTGATGTTCTAAAACGGCTTGTTTAAACGCATCAGCAAGCGGCTTACTACCGCCAGTGGCATTAATTTCAATTTTAGAAATATCAAACCCTTGTGACTTTACGTTGTCAAGAATACTTCTCGCTTGCGCTAAGTGGTGGGCATAAAACCCCAGTGCGCCCACGTCAAAAATATCAGCTTCTACGTTAAACGATGCTTTATAAAAACGTTTTAACCGGTTTGCACGGCTCACAATAGCTTGGTGGTTGGTTGTTAATAGTAAAACACGGCTCGGTTTAGTCAGCAAAAAGCCAATAAAATTAGGTTGTAGTTGATGTGAGACAATTTGAATTTGTAGCATGGCGGCGTCCCTGATTTATGCAATTATGTTAGTTATATTACTTGAGCAACAACACAGCGCAAGGTATGTTAAATATTGTTAAGGGAATAAATGGTTTATCTTCATCTCACTTAAAATATTACAGCAAGGGTGCTATGGAAAGTTCTAGTCAAAGTTCAATACATTACGCATATTGTTTTGAGGCCAAATCGGTTCAAAGCTACTTGTTTGCGGGCAGCAAACTTCGCCATCTAGTTAGTGCATCAGAGTTATTAGAGCGTTTAACAGATTCAATTTTAGATACAGTTACTTCTGCGTTTTCAGACAGCCTAAAAATTTGCGAGCCAGCACATTATAAAGGTGCCAATAACACCGCGGTTTTTGCACGTCGTTCTGCTGGGGCCTTTTATTTAGTCAGCCCTAATCGTGATTCGCTTACGCGTTTACGTTTGCAAGTTAATTTATTGGTAGAAGACTATCTACCAGGTTTAAGTTGGGTTGATGATGTCTCATCTCAGCCGGAACCAACTCCTTATCAAGCCGTTAAAGCATGCTTGCAGACGCTGAATCAACAAGCAAATATTAACTATCCTAATTTGCCTGTTGCACCGCCAATCATTTCTCTTTGCGAGAGAACATCAGAGCCTGCCTTAGCTGAGTCAAATAATAGCGATAACCTTGATGCTAGTTTATTCATCAAAGAGTACTTGCAAAAAAACAACCGAGAAAGCTTTTTTAACCGCTTAGCCGACGTGAACACTGATGACTCATTACATACTAAGTTAAAGTGGCCCCTTGATCTTGAAAACGATTTTCCGAGCTGGGATAAAAACTACATTGCGATTATTCATATTGACGGTAATGGTTTAGGCCAACTTTTGATGAGCTTGCAAGAGGCCGTTAAGCAAAATGAGCAAGAATATTTGTCTTTGTATCCAGAGTTTAGCGCCAAGCTTAAACAAGCCACAGAAGCTTCGGTGAAACAAGCGATAAACACTCTCTATAAAGACTCCCATTTCTATGGCGCAAGGCCCATAGTGGTTGGGGGCGACGATATTACTTTTATGGTGAGGGCGCCAGAAGCCTTATATTTTACGGATGCATTTATTAACGCTTTTGAAGTAAACACAGAGTTGTTGATCGCAGAGTTACGAAATAATCTACCTACTTCTGTTGCAAGCGCGTTACCTGTTTGTTTAAGTGCCTGTGCCGGCATTGCATTTTGTAATATATCTGCGCCATTTTCGCGGGTTTATGAACGAGCCGAAGAATTGTGTGATCTTGCTAAAAAGTATGTTAAATCACAAGCTTTAAACTCGGACATTGGCGAGGTTGCAAGCAGTATTGCATTTGAACAATTAAACGAAACCCCAGTAAACGAATACCAAGCAGGGGAAATGGGTAAATATCAGTGTGCTCAAGGCGGGTACTTAAGCTTAGAGGTTTACCATACAGGTAGGCTTAACCGAGGCCAATTACCTAGCTTACAAGGTCTAATTGGCTTAGGCAGTGTGGTTAAACAAAATAAGTTACGCGGAAAGCTAAAAGATTATTTCGATAAACGAAAAAACACGCCTAAAATTGCTGAAGATTTCGCAGATAAACTTGCCTATAAACACCCTAACATTATTGCAGACATTAACTGTGCATTAGATGAGCTATACCAAGGCAAGACCACAACAGATAAAACGCACTTATTTACTATCCAAAAGCAAGGTAATTTGCACTCTCCGTTAGCCGACTTAATTGAGCTTATAAATATGGGGGCAATATAATGCATTTATTCAAACTCGTTCTGCAATTCACCAGCGAATGGTTAACGAGCTGCGGTCAAAATGCCGGGTATGTTGATACAGCTTCTGTTAAAGATGAAAACGGTTTGCCTTACCTACCGACCAGCGCCATTAAGGGCATGTGGAGAGAAGCTGCATTAGATTATTGTGATGCTTGTGAAGAAGACCCTCGGTTGGTGGATCTCATTTTTGGTAAAGAGGGCAAGAAATACGGCAAATACAAAAGTCAGGGTAAGCTGTCTTTTATATATGAAGTGGCGCAACTGGATGTTAAGCATCAAACACTTTTAGCCGAAAAACCAGAGTTAAAATCTAGGTTGTTTAGTAAAAAAGATAAAACAGCTAGAGATAACATACTGGGCGCAGCAAAAGAAAAAACAAAACGTGCCATTGAAACTGTAGTGCCTGTTCCGCTTGTGACCTTATTTCAATTAAAGATTGATGATCAAGCGCATTTAGCACAAGCACAAGACTTACTTGAAAGCAGTTTTTTATTTTTTAATAAAATTGCGCATAGTAAATACAATGGCTTAGGAAAAGTGAATTGTACACTCGCTAAGCTCGATGATGATGAAAAAAAAGCAGTATTACCTGAGCTTCAAGACCTTAACTTAAACATCGACTATTCAAAGGGTGAATTAAATTACACAATACGGCCCTTAAACCGTTTTGCGATTTCGCAGCATAGTAGAACCGTAGGCGCTAATGAAATATGTAACTTTATACCCGGCAGTATTGTCATGGGTATGTTGAGTAATCATTTTTACACAGAGCTTGAGCAAAGTGGTGTATTTAGTAAAAATGCCATTCGTTTTGGTAATGCGTACCCAGTATATGAGCAAGCTGATTCGCAAACTTTAGAGCATACAAATAACGTACTCTACCCAATGCCATTAGCTTTTCATCAAGAAAAAGTGCAACAATCAAAGTTGATTGTAAACAAAATAATGGGGTTGCCAAACGCAACAAAACAATACAAGCAATGCCGTAAAGGCTTTGCTGGTTATGATGAAGCGCAAAATAAACTACTGGTGTGCGAACCTCAGCAGTTTAACCGCAGACAAACCGCAACCGAAAACCGCGTTGCCCAAGATGCCGCTTTATTTGAAACCACAACCATAGAGCCGCAATTTAAATACCAGGGCAAGATATATTGGGATGCCAACCAGCCTGAACTCAATCAAAAAATAGAAAAATTCGTAACACATTTATCGCGGCACTTGCAAAAAATGGGGAGAAAAACCAATGAGGGCTATGGCAGCAGCCATATTAGCTTTTCTCAAACGGCTGAGCCCGCAACAAGTGTAAACAACGCAGATTCAAACTGCCTAACGGTATGGGCGTTGTCTGACTTAATGTTGCTCGATGAATTCGGGCAGCCAAACTTAGCACCTTTAAAATTAAGTGACCTAGGGTTAGTGGGCCCAACCTTGAACTTATACAACGGTGTAACAGGCAAGTTAGATCTAGCTAAGAGTTTTATGCGCACCCGCAGCTATATGCCATTTAACGGAGTCAGAGGGCAAGAGCCACAGCGCTATGTTATCGAAAAAGGCAGTGTTTTGGTGTATGAACTCGAAACAACAATACCGCAAGTATCAAAAACTAGCTTTATAGGGCTTAACCAGTTTGAAGGTTTAGGGCAAGTCTGGCTAAACCCACCTAAATTCGCTCAGTCTCAATTTACTGTAAGTAAGCTTGCTAGCCAAATAAACACCCAAGATACCTATGTCATTGAACAAACTTTGTTAAGCGAAGGCTGTGCGAGTGCGTTCAGCAATTGGCTCGATAATACAGGCTGTGACACTGAGAGTGAATTGTTAGTCGATGAGTTGTGTAAGCTTGTTAAAACCTTATATCAACATCACCGAAGCTATAAAGGTGGTTATGACAATGAGCTATCAGGGCCGAGCATGAGCCAGTGGCAAAACGCACTTAGAAACCCAGATGAAGATAGCTATATAAAAGTCATTAAGAAGATGCTTACAGGCCCAAATGAACGAGACAATATATGGGCGTCATTGAATGAGTGCATAACAGATTTAGCCAAGAGCAATAAAATAGATCCGTCTTACTTACGTTTACGCCTTCTAAAAAAACTCTCTCGTGGCAGGGCTAATAATTGGCAGCAAGGAGTATTTAATTAACATGAAAGTACATTTAGCCCTTATTACCCTAGAGACCAACAGCCCTTTGTTTTTAAGTGCTGGCGACGAACATTTAGTACAAGATAATTTGCTGATTCGAGATCATCATAATTTACCTGTGATCCATGCAAGTCAAATAACTGGGGCATTGCGTCATTTATATCAACGTACCTTTGATGACGCATCTTGGCAGTGTCTATTTGGCCAAACCAATGACGAAAGTAACGCTGCCAGCATACTGGTTCCAAGCAATACAGTATTAAGAGATATAAACCACCAAATGGTGCCCTTATATTGCCCCCATGCTGATATAACCGCCGATCCATTGTTAGCAAACTTACTAGAGGATGCTCCTGTCATTATAGACAGAGTTAAGCTCAATAATTATGGGGTAGTTGATAACAAGTTTGATTACACAGTTGTACCGACAGGTTATCGCTTTAGCTTTACAATAGAGCTTAAAGATCTTGCCGACAAATACGACACCGCATGGCAAAACGTGTTACAGCTTTTTGAGCACCACTTATTTAAATTAGGCGGTGCCACTAAGAGTGGGTTTGGCGTGTTTAAACTTGTAACAGAGCATAGTGTTCAATTTAGTTTTGATTATAAAAACAAAGCACATAAACAAGCCTTATTAGACTGGAATCAACATCCTAGTACTTTTCCTGTGGAATTTATTCAATCCCAGCAACAACACAATCACTCATGTTTAGTGTGGCCAAAGCAAAATGCTTTCACTCAAGATATTTATAATGCAGAGTTTAAGTTCAGTGCTAAACAAGGGCTACATTTTGGTGCGTCAGAGCAAGGTTTGTCACATTGGTTCATTAATTTATCTGATGCGAAAACATCTGATAAACCTGGCAATCAGGTCAAGCAAATTGAAAGATTACCAAAAATCACATGGACAAAGAAGGCAAATGGCAGGTTAATCGCGAAGAGCTATGTATATCCAGTTATACCAACCACTGCTGTAAAAGGCGCCGTATTGCAACAGGCCAGGTATTTGCTCTCTCGAGGCTTTCAACAATATTTACCTGCACTAGAACTACTTACAGGTAAAGTAGAAGAAGATAAAGTTAACCCAGACAATACACATAGCCAAGCTAGTGTAATGGATTGGTATGTGTCGTTTAATTATATACCTACTTATTTAGAGGACTGTGCTCCTGAAAACCCAATAGAAGCTAATTTTTTTAGAAACCATAACCGTATTAATCGGTTAACAGGTGGCGTAATGCAAGGTGGGTTATTCAGCGAAGAGTATACCTGGCAAGATGAGTTTGAACTGCGCATAACACTTGACTATTACCGCTTAGAAATGCTGCTAGCGCATCCTGATGCAAACCCAAGTAACGTTACAATGAACGAGGTGCGTATTGTACTGGCGGTCATAGACCGTGCGATTGCAGACTTCAATGATGAATTAGCAAAATTGGGCGGATTAACCAGCATGGGATATGGCTCAGTGTCGGTAGAAGAAGTTCAGTCTCTTAGAGACATTCAATTTGCAAAGGAGGCCTAAACATGCATGCTGATAACTTAAAAGACACACTAGAATTGTACGGCCAACTGCAAAAAAAATTACATCAAGGCCAGCAAAGCAATGCGCCATTTAAGCAGGTAGCCAATCATCTATTTGGCTACCAACCTACTTTTATCACAGTTGAAACTATCCAAGCTGTGAGTTTAGATGAACTAAAAGGGGCAATACTTAACGAGGTATGTAGTGGTTGGTTGGCATTACAAGATACAAATAAGCTGGTATATCAACAAACATTTACAGATGCACTCGAAGGCCCACCACTTCAAGGTGAGCTATGTTCAGAGCACTCAACTTGGCGTTTTACACGTACTTCTGATAACCAATATCAACTTACTATCACTAGGCAAGTAGACGGCAAACAGCCTCAGTCTATAGCGTGTTTAGCCAAGCCCATAAAACTCAATGAACGCCATGGCCATACTTTGCAATATCACAAGTATTACAGAATTAACGCAAGTGGCGCATTGCGCCCCTTTCATGCGCAATTATTGCAAGTGCGGCAGTCTCAACAAGGAGGAGAACATGAGTAACAATTTATATGGCTATGCCCCTTATGCGCAGATCCCCCTTGCGCCAAAAGTCATATTACCAGATTGGCAAAGTGGAGTTAGCTATACAAGCGCGCAACAAGGGGCCGTATATGATGGCACATTGCAAGTAACTTTATCGGCATGTTCAGAGTTGTTTACCTCAAATGGTGTTGAAGAAAAGGGGGCCTTGCAGTTCAACACTAATCCGTCAAAGCAACTTTGTATTAATGGTAGCTCAATTAGAAGTATGTTAAGAAATGTGGTTGAAATAGCAGGTTTTGGTAAAACCCAATTTGTTGACAACCATGTTGTTGCCACTCGAACGCCAGACGATCCAAGTTATTTAGGTGAGTTTGTTAGTAACGGTCATGATAACGCTAAACGTAAACCGCATTCTGGATGGCTTAGTTACAACGAGAAGCAGAAAAGCTGGGAACTCAGGTTGTGTGACTCTAAATCATTTTCTTATGAGCAGATGGCAAACTTTAACCTCCGAGACGCAGCCAAATTAGATGCAAAAGCAAAATACCAAAGAATAAAACCTTACCTTAACATTAAAAAGACCAATGAAGAGCCTGGCTTAGAAAGATTTCAACGCAATAAATATGGTCAATGGAAGGCTGTGTTTGTAGGTAAAATGAAACAGAAAACGGGAGATTATTTATTTAAAAGCACAACAAGTGGGAAGGCAATAAAGGTAAAGCCCGAGGTATTCCAGAATTTTAAAACAGCACATAGTAATCGACAAAGTCATTTTCACTATTTGTTAACTACATATATCGAGAGTGAAGGGCGTATCCCTGTATTTGCTTGGTTCAATAATGAGACGTCAGCTGACGATAAAACCTTGGCGTTTTTGTCACTGTCAAAACTACCTAAACTAGTTGCAAAAGCCGGGCCTTTAGATATTTTAAATCGTCTAGATCAAAAAAGAGACAATGTATCTGTTAGGTTAGATTTACCAGAACTACTATTTGGCCGAGTGCATGACGATAAAAAGTCTTCTGGTATTGAGCAAGGGCTAAAAAACCGCATTTCATGTAGCGATTTCATATTTACAGAAAACGTAGTGCCAGATAGTGACTTGCGGGCATATGTTTTAAACTCACCCCAGGCATCTTTTACACCCGCCTATTTACTGCCTAACAATGGCAAATGTGGTAGTTATTTACAAGACACTCCAAAAATGAAGGGGAGCCACAAACTGTATTTTCGGGCGGAGAGAGATACAAAAAGGCTAAGTGAAAAAACGCTTGCAAATAGCAAGTTAAAAAATTTGGTAACAAAACTTAGTAATGTTATGCCTAAAGGCGCACGCTTTGAAGGTACCATTACCTTTAAAAACTTGAATGAAGTAGAGCTTGGTGCACTATTATGGGCGATTACCCTTGGGAATAACCAGCATAATAAACACCATTTAGGTATGGCAAAAACTTTTGGTTTTGGGAGTACAGAATTGAACGTTAATGTTTTGACCCTAAGAAGCAATGACACAATTAACGCCGCTAAAAAACAAAATTTAGACGATATATTTAAGCAACTATCACCTAAGCAGTTTTCTTCATTAAGTGATGATTATAAGAGCTTATTTAATAAGAGTATAAGTGCATTTGAGCAGTTTGTTAGCGATGAAATGGGCGAGGAGTTTAACACTCTCGAGGTGATTCAAAGCTTACAAAACATGCTCAAATACTGGAACAATGTACCAAATAACATGTCGTTAGAAAGCAAAAACGTGACGGCTAGTTTAAGGCAAGAAGGAAAACTAGGCAGCTATGATAAAGCCAGAAAAGGCAATCAAGGTGCTATACCTATGCCATTACAAGCCATAGACGCCTATCAATTAGAACAAGTAAAGGCATAGCGGTTTAGGGCATGAGTAAAATAACATGTGAACAACTTTTAGCCCCTTTTGTTGGGGCAAAAAAAATAATATTTGAGCTCGAATTCACCAAGGCATTTACGTTTGATTTTAGCCACCACGAAAAACTGCGGGGCTTTGTAGTAACCCTTGCGCAGCGACCAGATAACTTTTCTGATGTGGTGATGATAGATGCCATCGAAAACGGCCATAGCGAGTACCAAAAAGGCATGCGCTATCGTTTTGGCGTGACAGTATTTTCTAGAGCTGTACATTTACTTAAGGTAATGGCCCGTAATATTAAATCCTCAGAATTTATAGCGACCTTATCGGACAAACATCAGTTAGGCCGTCATACACGTTTTACAAACATGTTTGATGGCATAACATTGCAGCCTATAGCGCGACCTGAACTTGCCAGCGCGTTTAATATGGCTTTTTATTCACAAAAGCTTGAGCATTTAAAACACACACCGCAATGGGGCATACAATTTGTAACGCCTTTACTTTTGACTGAACCATTTCGCTGCGAGCAAGGGCTCGAAACCGCACTGCCATTTGAGCGCCTTTGGGAGGCGGTCATCAACCGTTTTGCACACCAAGACAAACAGTTAATCATGCGAGAAGCGTTAGAGCTATTACCCAAACCGACTGCGTTATTACAATGGCAAAGTAGCCGATATGTACACTTATTTTACAGTAAGCACCGTAAGCCTTGTGGTGGGCAATTGGCCCTAGGTTGGCTGCTATTAGATGACAGTTGGCATGATCAGCATAGGCTATTGTTATTGCTAGCCAGCTTATTTGGCATAGGGGCGGGCGTAGCCCGTGGCCACGGGCAGTTTGCATTATATGAAGAAGGTGTAGAGCCACTTTTTAACCGTATGCGGCCAGCTTCAAGCATGTTAGAGAAATTGATGTTTAATCCCGCGATGCAACGCCATGCGCAAAATTATGCAGAAAAACTACCACATCTGGCGCCAGAGGTACTGTTTGAAGACTTTACCCATGCACAAACTATATGGAGTCAATGCCATTGGCCGCTGCCGAGTGTGAGTGTTTATGAACGTGATACGGGCAATAAACTGCGTACTTTTACTACCACGCATGCGTTAAATAGTGCACTGTTAAGTGGTGTGCAAGCGGGCATGTCGACGCAGTTTAAGCAGTTTTGGCACCCAGACAGCTTTGCCTATCAAGCGGGTAAGTCAAGACATAACACGCACGATAGAGTGCAAGCTCTGATCAACGCAGAGCACCATTATTTTTATAAAAGCGATATAAAAAGCTGTTTTGAGTCTATTTCAAAAAGCATGATCACCCAGCTTATTGCGCTTTATTTTCCGGGTGATCCACTGCAATTTTTATTCGCTGACTGGCTTAGTGCCTGTGAAGAAAAAGGCATAGAGGGGCTACCGCTTGGTTTACCGTTTAGCCCAGTACTGTGCAATTTATTTTTGAGTGAACTCGATTTTACCTTCACCCATAGCGAAAACCTAAAAGACGTAAAACTACTGCGTTTTGCAGACGACATTGTACTGCTGGCTAAAATCCCTCAAACACTCGAGAGGGCAATTACGACCTTACATGCGTGGTTGGCAAACAACCATTTGTCACTCAACCCACAAAAAAGCGCGCAAGGTCATATCAATAAAGGGTTTGAGTTTTTAGGTTGGCGATTTATAGACGGCTACAGTGTAAAGCAGGATAAAAGTGCAGAGCGGGTGGTAAATACAAGTACACAAAACGCACGCCAAGCCAAGCAAGTGATTGTAATAGCCGGTATGCCAACGCAAGTTAAAGTAGAAAACGGCAAACTGGTGGTGCAACAACAAGGGGTGAGCCAAAGTTACCCTTGGCATAGCCTAGAAGCCATATTGTGTATCGGTAACCATAATGTAACCTTACCTGTGATCAAGCAAGCTATGCTAAAAAAGGTGCCCATTCATTTAAGTGATCAATTCGGAAATTATCAGGGCAGTTGTTGCGGCCACTTTCAGCAACATCAAGCATTGGCAAATGTAACTCAATTGCAAAGCTATCTCACAGCGCATAAGCAAACTTTGGCCAATCGTATTGTCGCAAAGCGTATACATACCATTTACGATACACTTAGGCGCAGAGTCGATGACAAAACGCAGCTAAAAGCCCTGCTTAACTTAAAAGCAAAAGCCGAGCAAACCCAAAGTTTAGAAAGTTTAAGAGGAGTTGAAGGCGCCGCTGCAAAAATTTTGTTTCAGCAATTTAAAAACTGGTTTGCAGATGACTGGCACTTTACCGCACGTAAAAAACGCCCTGCACCTGATCCCATTAATGCCATGCTATCGCTTGGATATACGCAACTTTATGCGTTAACCGACAGCATTTTAAGAACCTTCTCGTTATGGCCTTATGCAGAGTTATATCATACTGCTGGGGGTGAGCATGCCTGCTTGGCTTCAGATTATATGGAAATGTATCGTGCAGAGGTTGAGCGAACCGTACTGACTGTCATAAACCGCAGGCAAATTACCCCAGATGATTTTAACTTAACACCACAAGGGGCAGAGTTATCGAGCGAAGGTAGAAAGACCTTTTTAAGAGAGCTGTCGAAAAAACTGTATACCCAAAACGATCAAAACGTCATACTGCAAAATATGATCAATGACATTGATAGCTTGTATCGCAATGTTAAAAAGTACACTCAGCCGCAAATTCAGTTTGGCAAACCGCCAACAGAAATTGACTAACCTATAAAAAAACAGAAAGTTAGCTTGATTTTTGCGGTTAGGTTGGTCAAACTTAAATAAATCAAGATGTTAGCTTGTAAAAAAGCGCGATATACGCTAGTGTTTTTAGTTGATATCTGGGGCCATTGAGCGATAAAAAATGGTTTGACAAAACCTCCCCGTTAAGCCTGTAATTATAAGGGCTACAGAAGGTGCTATAGAGATGGGTCGTTCGGGAGACTGAGTTACGACAGAGTAATATTTCTGACTAAATCCTTATATCTTATAGAGATGGGTCGTTCGGGAGACTGAGTTACGACACTCGTTGGCAAAAACTCGAAACCAAATTTTTAATATAGAGATGGGTCGTTCGGGAGACTGAGTTACGACAAATAAATTAATTTATTATCTAACCCGCAAACCAATAGAGATGGGTCGTTCGGGTGGCTAAGCTATGATTACACTGTAATAATTCACATTCCCTTTCCTTGAAAAACTAAAACGTTTATCTCAACAAAAAAATGCTAACAGCCTGACAGCGGTTAGCATGTTAGGTTTTTAGCAAGCTGTCTTGTTTGCAGGGTTTTGCAACTACAGCTAGTTAATTTTGGCTAAACAAAATGCCTTTTTTCCCTTACTAATGAGCGCATATTTACCATGTAACGCATCAGCTTTTGTGAGCAGGGGAGTTTGGCGAGTTGAGCCGTTTACTTTTATGGCATTACTACTAATCAATTGTCTTGCTTGCGATTTACTTTTGACCAACTTACCTTGTAATAACACATCACTAAGCGAATGTTGGCTTTGGTTGACTACCACGGTTTTAATGTCGGCGCGCGATAATTGAGTAAAGTCTTCTTTTGATAATGCGCTTACTTCGCCCTTAAATAGCAGCTCAGATATACGTTTAGCACTATTGAAAGCCGCGTTGCCGTGTATTAAACAGGTGACGTCTTTTGCCAGTAAAGCTTGGGCAAGGCGTTGCTCTGGGGCATGTTGATGTTTTGCCATTACATCGGCAATGTCACTCAGTGGTAAAAACGTATAAGCTTTAAGCAGTTTTTCAACGTCGTCGTCACTGGTGTTTAACCAAAACTGGTAAAACGAATAAGGTGAGGTCTTATTGCCGTCGAGCCAAATTGTACCTGTTTCTGTTTTACCGAACTTTTGCCCGTCAGCTTTTGTCATTAATGGCTGGGTAAACCCAAACACGTCTGCGCCATGCAGGCGTTTAGCCAGCTCTATCCCTGATACAATATTACCAAACTGATCACTGCCGCCAATTTGCAATTGGCAGTTTTCGGTATTGTACAGGTGTGCAAAGTCATACCCTTGTAATAACGAGTACGAGAACTCGGTAAACGACATACCTTGCTTATCATTGTTAAGGCGACTAACTACACTGGCTTTTTTGATCATGTTATTTACGCTAAAGTGGCGGCCAATGTCCCTTAAAAAGAATTGCACTGGCATGTTATCAAACCAACTTTTGTTGTTCACCAGCTGCGCTGCATTTTCTCCTTCAAAAGACAGCAGTTTAGTTAATTGTTGAGTGAGCTTATCAGACCACTGTGATAGCGTTTCAAGCGGTAATTTTTGGCGCTCAGCAGACTTAAAGCTAGGATCGCCACAACTGGCTGTAAACCCACCAACCAGTACAATGGGCTTATGACCGGCATTTTGTAGTCTTTTAAGTGTTAAAAATGGGAATAAATGGCCAATGTGCAAACTATCGCCTGTGGGGTCAACTCCACAGTAAACTTTAATGGGCTGTTGGCTCATGAGTGCGCGTAAAGCTGCTTCTTTAACTATGTCTTGAATTAATCCGCGTTGATGAAGGTTGTCTAAAATGTGCATAGTGCTTCCTTAGGCCGCGACTTGCGGCCACCTGGTTAAATTTATGGGGGTTAAGCTGCGTTGTTCGCTTGCTCAGTCAAAACGCTTCGTAGCACCTGACTTATTTTACTTTTCAGGTTTTGCCAAAATGCATTGAGCGCTTGTTCGTTGGCTAAATTGGGGTTCATGGTTATGCCGCGCAGTACATATAAATGTTGCTCTGTGTTGCATTCTTGCTGAGTAAACCCGCGCTCATTAATGTAGTTTTTGAGCGCTTTAGTTTGGTTGATCTCAAGTTGTGTTGATGAGGTGTAATAAATCGGTTTTTCGCCTACGCCCGTATAGTGCGTCTTGTCGTAGATGGCTTTATTTAACGCATTTTGAGCACGTAGTGACGATGAGCCGCGTTCGTTAACCGTCCAAATGAGCGTGTTGAATTCAGGGTTGTTCACAGGCTGAATGTCAAACCACTTGCCTTTGACTTCAATACTGGGCTGCGCACGCATCAGGTCATAGAGACCTTTAGCGGCGTTACAGGTTTTACCAATAAGTTGGCCGTAGCCGGTTATATTCAATGGCAATAACTCGCTGGCTGCATGTATTGCAACTGCGGTTGCGCCAGGTCGGCTACCTTCAATGTTAATCACACCATGCGAGAGGTCACTGTCACCTTCAAAAACATAGGCTGCATTTTTGGCAATGAGTGAGGCAAACAAGCGGTCTTTATACAGCAACATGCCACAGCCATACTGGATATAGCCCATTTTATGCGGGTCGATTATGACAGAATCACAATGTTTTAGAGCACATACTGCGTTATAAAGTGCTTTACTAAAGTTTAATGCTTTTAAGAACTCTTGTTCTTTAAATACTTTATGCACTTGTTGATATGGCAGTAAGTTGCCGTCAGCATCACGGACAAGCGTAGTTAAATACCCGCCAAATGCAGCGTCAACATGGAGCCAAAACCCAATATTATACTGTGCAATAAGCTTGTCCCTCAGCTCGATGACTTTATTTATTTGGTCATACGCGCCTGTTTCGGTAGTACAAAGTACCAGCACTAAAGCTTGAATAGGTACTGCATTCTTAATGCAATGTGTCAGGGTTTGTTCAAGGGTTACAATATCTATCCCGCCTTTATCGTCAGTTTGCACTTGCATAACATCAGATGTCGGCAATCCCAAAATACTCGCAGCAGAATTAATAGAGTAGTGGGTTGATGTGGGTGAGATTATCTTACCTCTACTATGAACAAATTGGTCTTTCGCCGCAGCTATCACTTTTTCACGCTCAGATTTACTTAAGCTGCTAAATAATTGCTTTACTGTGCTGTGATTCAAGTTAGCTTTTTCAATATCTGTTAACTGACTTGTTACAGTTTGTAGTCTTGGGTTAACTAAAAGAGCATGCTTAACCTGTTGTAGCACTCGAGCAGTGTACAAAGCTTGGAGATTTGCATTGGTGCCACCGCTGAGCGAAGAGCCTGTTGCATCATCTGGGTTGTAACCAATTGCTTTACAGAAGTTTTCTATATTTTCACTCTCCATTTTTGAACTAACCGGCGATGACTCATTGGTTACGTTATTTGGATTGTAAAAATTTGCTATGTTGGCGCCTTCCAAAGCGATTGGGAGTACCTTGTAATTCATATGGCCAAGGTAGTCTATACCTTGCCAAGGGATGGAGCCTTCTTCAAACTTGGCTCGAATAGCAGCTAAAAAAGGTTTGTTGTGAAGATTATTTGAACTAAACACGTCTGTTGTGTTGTAAGCACAATCATTTGCGGCGTCAGTCGTTAATGGGTTTGCTTGGCTATTACTAGTTACATTCGTCATCAGTGTACCTTAAAAGTTAAGTGTTCAATTACTACTTCTTTATATTTTCTGCTTACAATAATTGTCTGTGTTCTATTACAGTGGATACATGTTCACTCCTTAGTTTTTTCGCTTGGTTATGATTATTGGCAAAAGTACGTTTATGTTTAACAACAGAAAATTTTCGTTACATTTATTTTTGGTTGTTGTTTTTCCTTGATTTGAACTTTGACAGATATAACTGCGTTGACATAGATGGGAAATTTTTGTGACGTTTTAAGTGATTTGATACTGTTTATGGTGTTAGTAAGCAGGGGGGATGCTAAAAGTTAATCGTGGTCAATGTATAAGGCCAAAGCGTCTATCTAGCAAGGGGATAAGTGAGATAGAAGGTGGTAGTTGGGTTGGTTTAATGATTTAAAAAACGTAATTACTAAGCCCAAAGGTTGTCGTCAGTGATTTATAAAATTTTACAGCTGTAACAATACAATGATAATTAGTAAATTTGGCAAACCACCAAAAGTAATTGACTATCCAACTAAAAACAGAGGGGTAGGTTTATCTTTGTCATAATAAGTGGGTTTAAGTTGATATTTTAGGTAAATATCGGCTTTTATTGAGTCATAAAAATTGTTCATTAAAAGCACCCATCAGGCCCACTAAATATGATATCTAGATAAGGTGCTTTTAGATATTGGTCTTTCGTGAGACTTAGCTTTGGCTGGCACTAAAATGCCTAACCTTCATTCAAGCTTGTAAAGCTAAACCATGTATATAAATAAAAATCCTAAGCAGTTATTGCAGTTTTACAACGTCGTCGTCACTGGTGTTTAACCCAAAACTGGCAAAACGAATAAGGTGAGGTCTTATTACCGTCGAGCCAAATTGTACTGTTTCTGTTTTACCTAACTTTTACCCGTAAGCTTTTGTTATCAATGGCTAGATAAACTCAAGTACGCCTGCCGTATATCTTTGACAGGTCATATCAAACTTATAAAGCAGTGTACTAACTCCCAAAAGAATCTTTATTTGGTTAGATGGAGAAAATGAAGAGTAATATTGCTGGGCATATGGTTACATTTGTAAAACTGACTTTTACAACAATAAACCTCAAATCGCTAAATCTTGAACTTCGAAGATTGAATAATTGTATATTATAAATATATTTTGTTTATGGCTCATGGCAATCTTCTAAAGAAGCTAAGAAATTTTCGAAGTCAAATTAGGTAAAGCTTGGCAGCAAAAATAATCTTGTGACAATCGTAAAGGCAAAAGGCATGTAATTTAGTTTTACGTGATGATGTAAGAAGTATGCTGGACGAATTAGTTAAAGGGGTAAAGCTTAATCATCTTGCAGAGCTATTGATTGAAAAAGAGTACAAAAATATTTGATATAAACTAAAGCTGAACAGCACTTAAATCTAAACTGACAGCCACCGTTTGAAACGGGTAACTGTCAGATCAAGTCTGAGCTGGTACACCTTAATTAACCATAAGTGTATTACTTAAAGTTTAGTATCCCATTTGGTATTACATTTGTTATTGCTTTTAATTATTGCTTAAATAAAACAATGAAATATTGGTTTTTTAAGAATCTCTCCGTCATTTCTTTTTCTACCACTCTTACTTTAATTATTCTCAAATGGTTTAAAGGTGTATTTTAGCTAGTCTAATTATCCAAGTTGTTAATTATTTCACACTCTTTCCAAAAAGACTGTCCTAATACTCTGTTTATTTCTTCTGCTGAAGTGAGGCCTTTTGATAATGCTTCTAAGGCTACTTTATATAAAGACCTCGCACCGCTTTGAGCTGCAACCTCTCTTAACGTACTGGTACTCTCTCCAGCTCTAATTGCATCGGCTAGTTGATAGTCAATAGTGATTATTTCGAACAGAGGAATGCGTCCTTTGTAACCAGTGTGATCGCACTCATCGCAACCTGATGGCGACATAATATTTATATCAGAAAAGATACTTTTAAAGCGTTTGCCATGGGTATCTGTGGCCAATGGGCCACTTAGATTACAACTAGGGCATAGTTTTCTAATTAAGCGCTGTGCTGCAACACCTTTTAAAGAGTCGGCAATAATAGGACGTGACACACCTAAGCCTATTAATCTTGAAATAGTCGTAATTGCATCACTAGTATGTAAGGTGGTCATCACAAAATGCCCGGTGATTGCAGCGCGAAAGGTCATTTCTGCGGTTTCTTCATCGCGAACTTCACCCATCAATATTACATCAGGGTCTTGTCTTAAAATACTTCTGAGGGCGCTGGAGAAGGTAAGGTTCTGTTGAGGATTAATATTAACTTGGGCAATACCTTCAATTTCATATTCTATAGGGTCTTCAACTGTAACAAGGCACTTTTCGGGTGAGTTTAATTCTTTTAAGGCAGCATAAAGTGTACTTGTTTTTCCTGACCCGGTAGGGCCTGTTATCACAAAGATACCTTCGCTACTTTGCAGTAAGTTTTTAAATGTGTCGAGCTCTTGCTGTTGTAAACCAATATCATCTAAATTGTTTACAACAGATTTGATTAGCAGGCGGATGACTACTTTTTCTCCCCCTTTAACAGGTAATGTCGATACCCGTAGATCAACATCCTGACCTTTAAGCTCTAAACTCACACTACCATCTTGTGGGACCATTTTTTTTGCTAAATTAAGGCCAGCTAATGCTTTTATTCTTTGTATTATTGGGATAAAAACTTGTGCAGGTAATTCTGATATGACCCTTAACATGCCATCTACTCTGTAACGAACTATGCCGCCATTATTAAAGGGTTCTATATGGATATCACTGGCTTTAAATATAAATGCTTCTAATAGCATTTCAGATACAATTTTAACGATGGCTGAGTTTGAAGAGTCGGGCTCATTTCGTTTGGTTCGTGTGTTAAGTTGGGTTGTTTTTATAATAAT
>CEVI01053400.1_pt1 | contig 56392 bp, 22 predicted proteins | sample 531471 | NCBI WGS metagenome assembly CEVI01 (sample SAMEA2623513, study PRJEB7988) | marine metagenome | isolation source: saline water (ENVO:00002010), including
GGCGTGGGCAAGACCGTCAACATGATGGAGCTCATCCGCAACATCGCCGCCGAGCACTCGGGCTACTCCGTGTTCGCCGGCGTGGGCGAGCGTACCCGTGAGGGCAACGACTTCTACTACGAGATGCAGGAGTCCAACGTCCTGGACAAGGTGGCCCTGGTTTACGGCCAGATGAACGAGCCGCCGGGCAACCGTCTGCGCGTGGCCCTCACCGGCCTGACCATGGCCGAGTTCTTCCGTGACGAAGGCCGTGACGTGCTGATGTTCATCGACAACATCTATCGCTACACCCTGGCCGGCACCGAGGTTTCGGCACTGCTAGGCCGTATGCCCTCGGCCGTGGGCTATCAGCCGACGCTGGCCGAGGAAATGGGCCTGCTGCAGGAGCGCATCACCTCGACCAAGACCGGCTCGATTACCTCCGTGCAGGCCGTCTACGTGCCCGCGGACGACTTGACCGATCCGTCGCCGGCCACGACCTTTGCCCACCTGGATGCCACGGTCACGCTGTCGCGCTCGATTGCCGAGCGCGGTATCTACCCGGCCGTGGATCCGCTGGACTCCACCTCGCGGCAGCTGGATCGCAACATCGTGGGCAACGAGCACTATGAGTGCGCCCAGGACGTGCAGCAGACCCTGCAGCGTTATCGCGAGCTCAAGGACATCATCGCCATCCTGGGTATGGACGAGCTGTCCGAAGACGACAAGCTCACCGTGGCTCGGGCGCGTAAGATCGAGCGCTTCCTGTCGCAGCCGTTCTTCGTGGCTGAGGTCTTCACCGGCATGCCCGGCAAGTACGTACCGCTGACCGAGACCATCCGCGGTTTCCGCGGCATCGTCGACGGCGAGTACGATCACCTGCCGGAGCAGGCCTTCTTGATGTGCGGCACGATCGAAGATGCCGTGGCCAAGGGTGAAGAGCTGGCCAAGAAGGACAAGAACAAGGCGGCCTAAGTCTTGTTCGACCGGTCTGATGATCTTCGCCGCGACGTGCGCTTTGTGCGTCGCGGCCACTGCCAAGGGCGAGCCTTATGAAAATTCACGTCGACGTGGTCAGCGCTGAAGGCCAGATCTGGACAGGGTCGGCCACGACGGTCTACGCGCCCGCGCAGATGGGTGAGATCGGTATTCTCCCGCGCCACGCGCCGCTGCTAACGCGGTTGAAGCCGGGCAACTTGCGCATCGAGACCGAAAACGGCGAGCAGGATAACGTCTTTGTTTCGGGCGGCTTGCTCGAGGTGCAGCCGCATCTCGTCACGGTCATGGCAGACATCGCCGAGCGTGCCGACGAGCTCGATGAGTCCGAAGCTCAGAAAGCCAAGGAACGAGCCGAAGAGGCCGTGGCATCGGCCGAGGACCAGATCGATCTGGCCCGCGCCCAGGCTGAGCTTACCGAGGCTGCGGCCCGCCTGGACATGCTGCAGAAGATTCGCAGCCGTCATTGATTTTGGCTGCGTGTCTTGCGGGTGTGTATCGCCTGCGAGACACGCCGCGGTTTGACAAGCAGCTACGGGCCGTCAAGACTCTCGGCTTCGTTCGCTCGCGTCGTTTTCGTCGCCTCATGTCGAACCGGACTATGTCCAATTACGGTTTTGCCGGCGCGGCTATGCTTGCCGCGTTTTCAGCGTGCGTGGTCGCTCACGCTGCAGATTCGCCCTCACTCGAGGCGTTCTCGGTATTCAATACGTCGGGCATGCAGCGTGTCGTCCACGGCCAGCGCCGATCGCTCGACTTGTCGGCCGGCGATGTGCCGCTTGGTCATGCCCAGGCGTTTTTCGGTGTCGACGATTCCAGCACGTCGACCCGCCGATATCTCACGAGCGGGCTCGAATGGCAGGCCGGGCCGAGCACCGGGCCGCTCGATCTCAACGTCAGCGGCATGCATCTGGCCAGTCAGGGGGCGGTAACCGGCGCCCAGACGCTTTTGCAGGCTACCAGCAACTTCGATTTGGGCGGCGGGGCATTCGTGCCGGATCTGTCGTTCATGACGGCCGAAGTTCAGGATTCGTTGCTCGGCCAGGCGACCACTTCCGCGCGAACCGGACGCTTTGGACTGGCCGACGAGGGCGCACTTGGCGGCTATCGTCTGGGATATTTCGCAACCACGCCCGGCTTCGACACCTGGAGCGGTGCTGCGGCCAGCGCCGGCCGAGGTTTAGAGCTTGAAACCCACTACAACGCCGAGCGCGGCTGGATCGTGCAGAACACGCTGCGGTTGCACGGAGATGCAGGCCAAGCCGGTGTCGCTGATACGTTCACGATCAGCGGTCGTTACAGCCAGCCGGGCACCGGACAGCCGTGGGCCTTGACCGGCCGGGTGGGGGCCCGTCAGATCCCGGGCGCGGGCGAGCGCCCGCTATCGTTGCACCTGGCCAGCCGCAGCCGCTACTGGGCCGACTGGCGCGTCGATACCGCGCTAGGCTGGTACCAGGGCGACGTCGCGAACCCTGAAAACCGGCCTATCGACGGCGGATTATGGTCCCTGTCGTTCAATCGGGGCCTGGAGATCGGCGGTTTTACGACGCAGCTGACACCGCGCTTGGCATTTGGGGGAACCTCGCGCATCGATCGCGATTATGCCGGCCTGGCCGGGATCGGCTTTGTTTTTCCCAGCCTGGGCGACCAGTTCACCGTCAACATGGATTACGCGACGGCCGGCTGGGTGCCGGTATCGCACGATGGGGGAGATCTGCGTCTATCACTGAACTTTGTGAAAGATACGGGTCAAATATTTTCGCCGCTGCGATCACTGGTTGATCGGTTCTAGGGCGTGTCGTCATGAGATATGACGTCGCATTGCCCACGCCGGGCGTGTCAGGCAAGGCGCGGGCCGCCGAGCGTGGCGAGCCACGGTCAAGGCCCGCAACGCCGCCTGGCGCGTCCGGCGCGGGCAACCCGTCAGGGTCGACGGCCAAGCCCCGGCAATCCGGCGTTATCGCGCGCTCACGTGGAACGACCACGCAACGCTCGCGATGCCTTGTCTTGCCGCGGCTTGGCCGCCGATGCGTCGCCTTATCTTATGACGACACGCCCTAGTCATCGTATCGGTAACGGGCCCTGGCTGGTGCCTCTGGCGATCGCTGCCAGGGTCTGTTCATTGTTTGCTCATGCCTGCTGTCGTTTGATGGCGGCCCGCAGACGCATCACGGGATACGATGTCGCCTACCGCGACATGCGTTCATTCGTCGAATAAAGAGGCCTGCACATGGGGTTGGACACACTGCGTCGGTTGCCGGCGACACGGATTGGCGTTGTTTCGGGCGCGCTATTGCTCGGTATAGGCCTGTCGAGTGCGGCCTGGGCCGAGCAGAAATCATCGTCCAAATCACAAGCCACTTCGCAAAAAGCGGCGAGTGACAAGGCGTCGAACGATAAGACGTCCAAGGGCGGCGACAACCCCTATCAGCAGGTCACGGATTATGCCGCACTGACCGAGCTCGCTCGCGGGCGCGCTGCCAAGAGCTACAAGGCACCGCCAGGCGTCCCCGAAAGCTTAGAGAAAATCTCGGCCTCCGATTTCGGCAAGATCAGCACCAAGAGCGATCAAGCGCTTTGGGCCGATCAGAAAAGCGGGTATCAAGGTCTGTTCTACCCGCCGGGCTCGTTTTACGAGCACACGGTCAAGATTTACACCGTCGATGGCAAAACGGTCGCGCCGGTCACCTTCGACAAGAACGATTTCAACTATCCGTCGCCGGCCGTGGCCAAGCAGGTGCCCAAGGACGCCGGCTTTGCCGGCTTCAAGCTGACCTACCCGCTGAACGATCGGGACAAACAGGACGAGCTGATCTCGTTTTTGGGGGCGTCGTACTTCCGCGCGTTGGCTGCTGACACGCATTACGGGCTATCGGCCCGAGGCTTGGCCATCGATACGGCGGATATGCAAAACGGCGAGGAGTTTCCCAACTTCACGCGTTTCTGGCTGGTCAAGCCCAAGCCGGCAGCCAAGACCATCACAATCATGGCGCTGCTGGACTCGCCCAGCGTCACCGGCGCTTACAAGTTCACGGTGACGCCGGGCGAGGCGACAAAGACCGAGGTCGAGGCGACGCTCTTCACCCGGAAGGCGATCGACAAACTCGGCGTGGCCCCCCTGACCAGTATGTTCACCTGGGGGGAGAACAGCTTGTCGCGGCTTGACGATTATCGCCCCGAGGCCCACGACTCCGACGGCATGCTGATTTCATCAGCCAACGGCGAATGGCTCTGGCGTCCGCTGGTCAACCCGACGAAGCTGGCGCTCAACCAGTTTGACGCCAACGACGTTCGTGGTTTCGGCCTGGTACAGCGCGATCGTGACTTCGCCAATTATCAGGATCTGGATTATCACTACGAGCAGCGGCCTAACGCGTGGGTCGCGCCCAAGGGCGACTGGGGCAAGGGCCATCTAGAGCTGGTCGAGATCCCCTCGGATTCCGAAGTCAACGACAATATTGATCTCTACTGGGTACCCGCCGAGCCCGTTAAGGCCGGCAAGCGGCTACATTTTGCTTACGACATCACCTGGTCGGATGCCGAAATTGCACCGAAATCGCTCGGGCACGTCGCGGCCAGTCGCATCGGGCGGGCGGCGGTCATGCCGGGGCAACAGAAGAACCAGGTCAAGGTCGCCATCGATTTCGTCGGCGCCAGCCTGAACAAGCTCGATGATCCGAACTCGGTCAAGGCACGGGTGAATGCCGGGCGCGACGTGACGCTCAACAACATCCGCGCGCGGCGCAATCCGCATACGGGCGGCTGGCGATTGAGCTTTCTGGTGCCGACGCAGGCGCTTGGATCGCCCCTGAATCTTCGCGCCTATCTGGCGGATGCAAACGGCGGCGGGCTGACTGAGACCTGGAACTACCAGCTGGCGAATCCGTGAGCGCATCAGAGCCCATGACCAACGCCCCGATGGCCCGCGTTGACGCGTATCTGGCGACGTTAACCGACGATGCCGATCGCACTAGTGCGCTGCGCGCGACCGTTGCCGAGCAGAACCCACCGGATATTGTCTCCGCCATGCAAGCCCTGCGTGATGCGCTGGCGGAGCGTGCGGTTTCCGGACAAGCGGGCGATGAGGCCGAGCTGATCGGTCGTATCGAGGTGGCTTATCCCGAGCTTGCCGAGCTGCGCCGTCCCGATCATGACGGGGGTGGACTGCGGGGCGCCTCGATGCCGCGCATGGCGCGTCGCGGGATGTTGCCGGCCGGCGTGGATCGCAGAGCCTGGCAAGTCATCGCGCGCCTGCTGCCCGGCCTGGATCGTCGCCTGCGCGTGCCGAAAGCGGTACCGAGCCGGCTACGGGGTGTGGTACGCCTGAGGCAGCTGTTTCTGTTTATCCTGGTAGCGCTGCCGGCGGCCGGTGCCACCTTTTACATGTTGACCGTGCTTCCGCATCAGGGCGGCACGCCGCTGGAAATCGTGATTCTGGCGCTGGCGGCGCTCTTGTTCGCCTGGATTCTCGTGGGCTTCTGGACCGCCATGGCCGGATTCTTCGTGCTCTGGCGCGGCGACAAATATCGCATCAGCGCGACGCCGCATGGCCAAGCGCACACGGCCGGCGACGCCGAGCCGGACCTGTCGCCCGCGCGCACCGCGATCGTGATGCCGATCTACGAAGAGGACGTCACACGAACGTTTGCCGGGCTTCAGGCCATGATCGAGTCGCTGTCGGCGACCGGCCGCCTGGACGAGTTTCATGTCTTTGTCCTGAGTGATTCGGTCAAGCCCGACACCATTGCCGCCGAGCAACAGACCTGGGCGGCCACCTGTCAGGCGCTGGGCATGTTCGGCCGGCTGCACTATCGGCGCCGGCGTGCACGCGTCAAGCGCAAGAGCGGCAACCTGGCCGACTTCTGTCGGCGCTGGGGCGGGCACTATCGTTACATGATCGTGCTGGACGCCGACTCGATCATGGTCGGCTCCACGCTCACGGCCATGGTCGATCGCATGCAGGCCAACCCCAGCGTGGGGCTGATCCAGACCCCGCCGACGGCGGTCAACCGCGTGAGTGTGTTGGCCCGCGTACAACAGTTCGCGACCCGCGTTTATGGGCGTATGTTCGCTGCCGGTCTGCACTACTGGCATCTGGACAACGCCCACTACTGGGGCCATAACGCCATCATCCGCATCGCGCCGTTCATGGATCATTGCGCCCTGCCGCGCCTGCCGGGGCGCGGGGCCCTGTCGGGCGAGATCCTGTCGCATGATTTCGTCGAGGCGGCACTCATGCGCCGGGCCGGTTGGGGCGTGTATATCGCCTATGATTTGCCCGGCAGTTACGAAGAGGTGCCGCCCAGCCTCATCGACGAGCTGGGCCGCGACCGACGCTGGTGCCAGGGCAACATCCAGCATCTACGACTGTTGTTTTCCGATAACCTGGCGCCGGCCCACCGGGCGCTGTTTGCCAACGGCGTGATGGCCTACACCTCCGCGGCGATCTGGTTCGTGTTCTTGGTGCTGTCGTCGTTCGAAGCGGTGATGGAAGCCATCAGCACGCCGGATTATTTCCCGTCGCCGGGGGCGCTGTTTCCATCGTGGCCGGTGTGGCAGCCGATCTGGGCGCTGACGTTGTTCTATGCAACGCTCGTCGTGCTGTTCCTGCCCAAGATCGTGGGCATGGGCATGATCATCGCGCGCGGTGAGCACAAGCTGTTCGGCGGCGTGGGTAATCTGATCGGCTCGACGCTGATCGAGATCTTGCTGACCTCGCTGCTGGCCCCGATTCGTATGCTCGCGCATACCGTGTTCGTGGCCACGACGCTGATCGGCAAACAGGTCAAGTGGAACAATCAGCAGCGTGAAGACGCGACCGTGCCCTGGTGGGCGGCAACCCGCTTTCATCTGCCCGGCATGATCCTGGCCGTGGCCTGGGGAACGGTGCTTTATATCTACACGCCGGGCTTCTTTCCCTGGCTGTTGCCGATTCTCGTGCCGCTGTTCATCGCGCCCGTCATTACGGTGCTGACCTCGAGCGTGAATCTGGGCCGGGCGATGTCGCGCCAGAATCTTCAGCAGATTCCCGAGGAAGTCGCGCCGCCCGAGGAAATCGCCCGTGTCGCCGCACTAAACGACACCCCCGTCCCCGAAGCCAATCTGACCGATCTGCTGGTCGATCCCAGGCTCAATGCGTTGCATGTGAGCCTGTTGGGCCGGCGGCGACGGCTGTCCGCGGAGCTCGAGGCTTATCGTCACGAGCTGGGCGAACGCCTACTGGCCGAGGGGCCGGACGCGCTGTCCACGAGCGAACAGGTCAATCTGTTGGCCGATCCGCAGCGCATGCAGGATCTGCACGCCGCGATCTGGCGCATGCCCGATTGGCCGGCCTGGGTTCAGGCCTCTGACAGGCCGGCCGCTGCCCCGGTATAGTCACTCTATCAATTCGATTGGATACCGCGTCATGTCGCTGCATATCGTGATTCTGGCGGCCGGCCAGGGCAAACGCATGAACTCGGCGCTGCCCAAGGTCCTGCAGCCGCTGGGGGACCGGCCGCTGCTTCGCCACGTGGTCGAAACCGCCCAGGCGCTGGACCCTGCGGCCATCCACGTGGTCTATGGCCACGGCGGCGAGCGGGTCCAGCAGGCCCTGACGGACATGCCGGTCAACTGGGTCTATCAGGCCGAGCAGTTGGGCACCGGGCATGCTGTGGGTCAGGCTATGGATCACGTGCCCGATGACGCACGCGTGCTGGTGCTCTATGGCGACGTACCGCTGGTGCGCGCCAACACGTTATCGAATCTCGTGGCCGCTGCCGACAACGGCGCCTTGGCGCTTTTGACGGTAGTGCTGGCGGATCCGACCGGTTATGGGCGTATCGTGCGCGATGACAACAACCGCGTGCAGCGGATTGTCGAAGAGCGCGATGCCGATGCCGGCGAGCGACACATCCAGGAAACCAATACCGGTCTGCTCTGCGCGGGGGCGGCAGCGCTGCGCGACTGGCTGTCGCGATTGACCGACGACAACGATCAGGGCGAGTACTACCTGACCGACTGTGTCGCACTGGCGGCCGCCGACGGTGCGCCCGTTACGGCGGGCCAGGCCGCTACCGAAGCCGAGACCCAGGGCATCAACAACAAGCTCGATTTGGCCCGGGCCGAGCGGCTATTCCAGCGGCGTCAGGCCGATGCGCTCATGGCCGCAGGCTTGACCCTGCGAGACCCGGCCCGTTTTGATCTGCGTGGGGCACTGCGCGCCGGGCGCGACAGCGAAATTGATGTCGGCGTGGTGGTCGAAGGCCAGGTCACGCTTGGCGATAACGTGGTCATTGGGCCGCACGTGGTGCTCAAGAACTGCGCTATCGACGACGACACGCGCATCGAGGCCCATAGCGTGATCGAAGGCGCGACTATCGGCCGGCGTTGTGCCATCGGGCCGTTTGCGCGACTGCGGCCGGATACCCACGTCGCCGACCGCGCTAAGATCGGCAACTTCGTCGAAACGAAAAAAACACGACTCGGCGAAGCCAGCAAGATCAATCATTTGAGTTATGTCGGTGATGCCGAGGTGGGCGCCGGCGTCAATATCGGTGCGGGCGTGATTACCTGTAACTACGACGGCGCGAACAAGCACATCACTCGGATTGGAGACGATGCGTTCATTGGCTCCGACTGTCAGCTGGTGGCTCCCGTTTCGGTGGGTGCCGGCGCGACCATCGGTGCCGGCTCGACCGTGACCAAGGATGCGCCGGCCGGTGCGCTCACGCTGTCGCGCGTGCGCCAGAGCACTGTCACGGGCTGGCGCCGGCCCACGAAACAAGCCTAAGACCGGCCGCCACGCGTACGGCCTCATTTCAAAGCTATTTTTAGGAACACTCTATGTGCGGCATCGTTGGCGCTAGCGCGCAGCGTGACGTCTCGGCCATTCTGCTCGAAGGCCTGCGACGGCTCGAATACCGCGGCTACGACTCGGCGGGCATGGCGCTGGTCGATGACGGGCGCCTGGTGCGTCAACGAGCGGTCGGCAAGGTGGCTGCTTTGGCCGAGGCCATGGGCGAGACGGGCCTGCCCGGCCGGTTGGGTGTCGCCCATACCCGCTGGGCCACCCACGGTGGGGTGACTGAGGCCAACGCGCATCCGCATGCCTCGTCAGATCGCGTGGCGGTCGTGCACAACGGCATCATCGAAAACCACGAGCCCCTGCGCGAGCGGTTGGTCGACGCCGGATATATGTTCACATCCGAAACCGATACGGAGGTCATCGCCCATCTGATCGCGTTCTATCGCGAACAGTGTGAAGACCTGGCCACCGCCGTGCGCACGGCGGCGGCCGAGCTACACGGCGCCTATGCGCTGGCCGTAGTGGCCATCGACGACCCGGATACGCTGGTGGCCACCCGGCGCGGCTCGCCGCTGGTGCTGGGCGTGGGTATCGGTGAGCACTTCGTTGCCTCTGATCTGGCTGCGCTGCTGCCGGTGACGCGTCGCTTCGTCTATCTCGAAGACGGTGATATCGCGGTGCTTCAGCCGAAGACGTTTTCGCTGACCGATATCGAAGGACAGCCCGTCGAGCGACCCGTGCAAGAGTCGGAGTTGTCGCTGGAAGCCACGGAAAAAGCCGGCTATCGCCACTTCATGCTCAAGGAGATCTACGAGCAGTCGCGGGTGCTGACTGAAACCTGGCAGGGGCGTCTGGGTGAGGCCGGGCCGCTGGCCGCGGCGATCGGCCCCGAGGCCGAGGCACTGCTATCGCGTGTTAAATCCGTGCATATCGTGGCCTGTGGCACCAGCTATCACGCCGGCTGTGTGGCCCGTTATTGGATCGAGGCCCGTGCGGGTATCCCCTGCAACGTCGAACTGGCTAGTGAGTTTCGCTATCGCAGCCCCGTGGTGCCCGATAACTGCCTGTTCGTTACGCTCTCGCAGTCGGGCGAGACCGCGGACACGCTGGCCGCGCTGCGTTATGCCAAGTCGTTGCCGAGCGGCGCCAACTATCTGGCCACTCTGGCCATCTGCAACAAGCCCGAAACCTCGTTGACACGCGAGTCGGATCTGGTGCTTATGACCCGGGCTGGTCCCGAGATCGGTGTGGCCTCGACCAAGGCATTCACGACCCAGCTGGTCTGTCTGGCCATGCTGTCCGGCATGCTCGCCCAGCCCAATGCCGCGGCCGAGGTCGTGGCCCGCGAACTGCAGCTCATGGGCTCGTCGATCGATGCCGCACTGGGCCTGGACTCGGCAATCGCCGAGCTGGCGGCGGCGTTCGTTGACAAGCATCACGCGCTGTTTCTAGGGCGCGGGCCGATGTATCCCATCGCCATGGAAGGGGCGCTCAAGCTCAAGGAGATTTCGTATCTCCACGCCGAAGCCTATGCGGCCGGTGAGCTCAAGCACGGCCCGCTGGCGCTCGTCGACGACGATATGCCCGTCGTCGCGATTGCCCCGGCCGACGACTGGTTGGAAAAAGTCAAATCTAACCTGCAGGAAGTGCGGGCCCGCGGCGGTCAGCTGTTCGTGCTGGCCGACGAAGGCGCGGGCCTTAAATCCGGTGACGGGATGACCGTCATCGATATGCCCCACGTGCCCGAGTCAATCGCGCCCATTGTGTATACCGTGCCGCTACAGCTTCTCGCGTATCACGTGGCTGTGGCCAAAGGCACGGATGTCGACCAGCCGCGTAACCTCGCGAAATCGGTCACCGTGGAGTAGCGGCCCGGGCGTAGCTGATCCGGCGCAATCGAGCTGACTCGTTAAGATAACGGCTCATTGAACCCGATTCGGACTTAATACGATGAAGATCGTTGCCATCGGCGCCGGGGCCTGGGGCCGCAACGTCATACGCAATTTAGAAGATCTGGGCGTGCTTGCGGGTATCGTCGAGAGCAATAACGAGCGCTTGAACGCTTACGCCGAAGAGCACCCGGATCTGTCGCTGTTCGCTGATTGGCGAGCCGCGCTTGCCTCGGAGTGTGATGCGGTAGCGATCGCCACGCCCACCGCTTCTCACTATGAGATCGCTTCGGCCGCCCTGGAAGCCGGTAAAGATGTCTTCGTCGAAAAGCCGTTGACGCCCACCTCGGCCGAGGCGCGCGAGCTCGTGGATATCGCGGATCGCCGCCAGCGTATTCTAATGGTCGGCCATCTGTTGATGTACCAGCCGGCAATTGCGTGGATGAAGGCGTACGTCGAGGCCGGCCATCTCGGTCAGCTGTTCTCGATTCGGCACGAGAGGCTCAATCTGGGCCGGGCGCGGAGCGCCGAAAACGTCATCTGGGATATCGGCGTTCACGACATGGCGGTCATGTTGTATCTAACGGGCACCGCCCCCGACCGGGTGCGAGCGACTGGCCATCGCATGCTAGGCCTGGCGGTCGAAGACGAGGTGCACGTCCACCTCGAGTTCGCCAAAGGCGTGCGCGGCAATCTGCATACCTCATGGCTCTGGCCGGAGACCACGCGTCGCACCATCCTGCGCGGCTCGGCCGGCATGCTCGTCTACGACGAGATCGCCCAGACCGTCACGCTTCACCGGCGCTGGATCGACGATCAGCTCCAGAATCACGACGAGGGCAGTGAGATCGTGCATCGCGGCGACGGCCAGCCGCTGGCGCTGGAGCTGTCGCATTTTGTGGATAGGCTTGCTGACCGCGAGGCGCCGCGCTCCAGCGGTCGCTCGGCGATCGCGGTGATCGAGACACTCGAACGCATCAATCAAGCGGTCGAACAGTCGTCTCGATATCCTGCCTAGAGCCCTTGCTGGCGAGAACACCGGGCGCGCGCATGGTGCTTGACAGCGGGCTGGCCGGCAGCGACGCGCGGCCGCTACCGGCGCGGTAATCAACGCGATGGTGACGCGTCGACGGGGTCCCTCTGACCGCGTAATTTCAATACCAGCCGGCTATTGACAAGCCGTCTTCTATAAACGCTGACAAAATAATTTAAAACGCTAACGACCGATAACTCTTGTTTTGCACTTTTTAGTGCGCTTGTAAGTAACTGATTTTTAATACCTATTAAATTTTAAATGGCTTTCGTTAGATAATAATAATCCAGTTTCTCGCGATGGTTTTGGCAAGGTGTGGTATAAATTAGAAGCCTTAGAAATTGCTGTGAACTTGTGTCGATAATGAGTTCTACCGGAGGCATAAGACGGCGCCATAGCGCCGACGCTCATGAATCCGAAAAGCGGTCTGCGCCAACATTTGTTGCATGATTCAAATAAAGCGCTGACCAAGAACTTCTTATTGAATATCTTGCTGGCTTTAACCGCCCCAGAAGCTGGGTTGATCGGGCTATGAAAAAACACGACCTGCCGCGTTCTCCGTTCATTCGTGCGCTCGAGCCGCGTCTGCTGTACGACGGTGCGGCTGCGGGCGAAGCACTTCAGACCGCGACCGATCAATCGCACGCGGCCGACAAGTCGTCGGCCGACGGCAACAACCCCGACCAGCTGTCACCGGAACAGGTCAGCCATGTCGCCACGCGCTCGCCGCTGGCCAAGGCGCTCGAGGCCAGTGCCCGTGCGCGTAATGAAGGAGGGGACGAGTCGGCCGCGGTTTTCGTCGACTCCAAGGCTCTGTCCGAAGCCGACGACGCCACGAAGGCGCTGTTTCGGGATGCACAGGCGCGCGACGGCGTCGATGTGTTCGTCGTGGATCACCGCAGCGGCAGTGTCGCTGACATCGAGGCCACGTTGTCCGAACGGCCGGTCTACGACGCGGTATTCATCGTGGCCGACGGCCAGGGCGATGAGGCCAGCATAGGCCAGAGCCCGCTTGCCGATCTGTCGGCTGACCAGAGTGCGCTGATCAATGATGGATCGGTATCGGTATTCGATAGCCGCGGGGAATCTATCGCCGCCCGTGATCCGGCCAACTTCTCGATGCGTGACGGCGATACGTCGCTGTCGTTTTCGGATGAGACGACGACGCGCGACGACGTGGCGTCGATCAATAACGCCATCAGTGATCGCCCCGGCCAGAACATCGTATTCGTCGATCGCGCCATCGATGGCTACCAATCGCTCGTCGACACGCTGGACGCGCGCGCCGAGATCATCTATCTGGACAGCGAACGCGACGGCGTCGAGCAGATCCTGGATGCCACCGACGGTCGGCAGGATATTCAGGCCATTCATATCCTGTCCCACGGCGAAGCCGGCCAGCTGAGCCTGGGCAGCGCGACGCTGGATCGTGCCTCTATCGAAGGCCGCTATGCCGACGCGCTCGCCGAATTGGGCACGCGGCTGTCCGATTCAGGCGATCTGTTGATCTACGGTTGTGACTTCACGGGTAATCCGGACGGTATAGCCGCAGCGCAGGCGCTGTCGGCTGCCACCGGTGCCGATGTGGCGGCCTCCAGCGACGATACCGGTGCTGCGGCACTCGGCGGCGACTGGGATCTGGAAACCCACATCGGCGATATCGAAGCCATGGCGCTTGACGGCGCTGACTGGGGCGGTCGTCTGGCCGATCCGATCAACCTGAGTTTCACGGCGGCGCCTACGCTTGTCAGCGGCACGGCCCGTCAGGTCGGGGCCGTCTATCGATTTTCCGGTGTCGCGCCCGGCGTCGATGCGCTCGTTACGATCGAGACGCTGTCCAACGCTGAAATCACGGCCATCGACGACAACAGCAACGGCGTGGCGGAAGCTTTCTCGCCCACCATTCAGGGCCAACGCGCCAACGGCTTTGCCCAGTTCTCTTTCCGTTTTGTGGATGCGGGTACCAACAACGCTCGCGTGGTCAGTTACACGGCCAGCGCGCTGGATCTGGACTCCACCGAAGAGACAATCCAGTTCCGGGATGCCAACGCATTCACGCGAGAAAGCAACTCGTTCGTCACCGCCTCGGTCAACACAGCGGCGCGGACGGTGGATCTGCGCGGCGGCGGGCAAAGCGTCAACCCGACGTCGCGAACGGCGACCCGTTATATCGCATCCGCCGACTATACCGACGTGAGCGGTTTTACCTATCGAGCGGGTGTGGATGGCACGTCCCTGCGCCAGACGTCGCTGTTGTTCGAGAACATCAACTACACCAGCGCCACAACCACGGTACTGCCGGCCGCGCAGAACGACACGGTCGCCACAAACCAGAATACAGCCGTCACCATCAATCCGCTGGCCAACGACCGATTGGGTAACGGCACGACGACGATCAACAGCTTCGAGTCGTCGACCAACAACGGCGGCACCATCACGCGCAACTCTGATGGCACGCTGACTTATACGCCGCTGACCGGCTTCAACGGCACCGATACGTTTACCTACACCATCCGCGACAGCCAGGGCCTAGAGTCCACCGCGACCGTCACGGTACGTATCGACAACGACCGCGACGGTGTAGCCAACGACGTCGATATCGACGACGACAACGACGGCATTCTGGACGTTAACGAAGGCTATGCCCCGGTCGCGCAGACCGGCACCTGGACCATCAGTGGCAACAGCGCCACGATGAACCTGGGCAACGGCGTGATCGTGCGGGCGACCACGACCGACACCGATGCGTTGACCAATACCAACTTCAATCCCAATGGCAGCGGCTTCTGGAGCAGCGATCTCTCCAATGACCCGGGGTTGGCCACCTCGTTCACCAACAACGACCTGATCACGTTCCGGTTTGAAGATAGCGCCGGCAACCTGATTTCTGTGCGCAATCCGATTCTTCATATAGATCGGATCGGGGCGCTTGAACAGGGCGGCCTATTCAGTGGGCCGACTCAACAATCGCAGACGCTCACGTTACAAAACGGTCTTACGTGGTCACGAATCGCCGGCACGACGGATTTCGCGGCCACTAGCAACGCCGTGCGTGATGGCGGTGAAGGCACTCGTGCCAGCGACAACTGGACCAGTACGTCAACGCAGTCCGATGCCGATGGTACGGCTGCCGGTTCGCTCCGTCTGAACGGCGCGATCAATACCTTCACCATTCGTAGCAACGGCAGTTTCGCGGATGGCCTTGGTTTCATCATCGAGGCACGTCCGGTAGCGCGCGATACAGACGGCGCCGGCCTGCCGGACTATCTGGATATCGATTCCGACAACGACGGTATCACCGACAACGTCGAGGCCCAGACCACGGCCGGCTACCGAGCGCCGTCCGGCATGGGCGGCACGGCTGCCTTCCTAGATGCCAACGGCGACGGGCTGGATGACAATTATGGTCCCAACGGCCTGACGCCGGTCGATACCGACCGCGACGGCACGGCTGACTTCATCGACACCGACAGCGACAACGATGGTCGACTGGACGTCACCGAGGCCGGCCACGCGACTACTGTGTCCTCCGGCCAGGACAGCGACGGCGACGGCTTGGATAACGCCTTTGATGCGGTGACCGGCTACGACGTCAACGACGACGACATCGTAGGCGACAACGGCGGCGCCGATGGCGATTACACGCGCTTTGCCCTGCCGGACACCGACCGCGACACTAATGCCAACGAGGCCGTGCCCAACCGCACGAGCAACGACGCCGTAGCCGGCGTGCGTGATCTGGATTTCCGCGAGGACGATCTGGACAACGACGGTATCGCAAACGCGGCCGACGTCGACGACGACAACGACGGCATTCTGGATACCCAGGAAGGCCTGTTCCCGGTGACCCAGACCGGCCAGTGGACGATCGTCTCGCCGACCGTGGCCACCATGAACATCGGCGGCGGCCTGGTGCTGCGTGCCAGTGGCCAGAACGCGCAGTTTGCCCGCGATTCCTTCAACGCCAACGGCACCGGCTTCTGGAGCAACGATCTGGCCGCAGATCCGTCTCTGCAGGCCACCTTTGCCGATGGCAACACCATCGTCTTCAGCTTCGAGGATGCCAACGGCAACCCCGTCTCGGTCACCAACCCGATCATCCATATCGATCGTATTGGCGGCGCGGCCTCGGGCACCCAGAACACCCAGACGCTCACGCTGCAGAACGGCCTGACCTGGACCCGTCAGGCCGGCACCGACGACTTCGCCGTCACCAACACCACGGTTCGAGACGGCGGGGCCGGTACACCGACTGGCCAGAATTATTCGAGCGAATCCAGCCGTGATGATGTTAGCGGTACGGCCGCGGGCTCATTGCGTCTGAACGGCACGGTCAGCTCCTTCACGCTGCGCAGTAACGGTCCGGCCACCGACCAGATGGAGTTCATCTTCGAGGCCCGTCCGCCGGCGCGTGATACCGACGGCGACGGCCGCCCGGATTACCAAGACATCGACTCCGACAACGACGGCATAACCGACAACGTCGAGGCCCAGCGTACTGCCGGCTATATCGCCCCCTCGGGCGTGGGCGGCACGGTGGCCTTCCGCGATGCCAACCGCGACGGTCTGGACGACAACTACGGGCCCAACGGCCTCACGCCGGTCGATACCGACAGCGACGGTCGCGCCGATTACATCGATACCGACTCTGACAACGACGGCCGCCTGGACGTCAACGAATCCGGTCGGGCCAACACCACGCTGTCGGGCCAGGACGCCGATTACGACGGCCTGGACGATGCGTTTGATGCCGTGTCCGGCTTTGACGTCAACGATGACGACATTGTGGGCGACAATGGCGGCGCCGACGGCGATTACACCCGGTTTGCCCTATCGGATACCGATCGCGACACCAACGCCAACGAAGACGTGGCCAACCGCACCAGCAACGATGCCACGCCGCTGCTGGCGGATCTGGACTACCGCGACAACGCCTCGCCGGCAGCCGTTGCCGATCGCAACACCGTTGCCGAAGACACCACGCTGGACGTCACCGCCGCCAACGGCCTGCTGTCGAACGACCAGCGTGTCAGCGGCCAGCCGCTGACGGTCACCGACTTCACGGTGGCCGGTCGCACGGTCACGGTGGACGCCAACAACGGCGGCAGCACGACCATTGCCAACGTCGGCACGCTGACCATCCGCGCCGACGGCTCGTATCGTTTCGTACCGGCGGCCAATTACAACGGCAATGTGCCGCAGGTCAGCTACAACATCGCAGCCGGCATTGCCGGGCGCGCGACCTCGACCCTGGATATCACGGTAACCCCGGTCAACGACGCCCCGGCGGCCACGGGTAATCTCGGCAACCGCAGCAACAGCGACGGCGAGACGGTGAGCGCCAACACGGCCGGTGTCTTCACCGACGTGGACGGCGACACGCTGACGTACAGCGCCGCGAATCTACCGGCCGGCCTGACGATCAACAGCACCACCGGCGTCATCAGCGGCACGCTGGCACGCGATGCCAGCCAGACCAACGGCGGCTTGTACAACGTCACCGTAACCGCGCGTGACCCGAGCGGGGCCACCGGCACGGCCAGCTTCACGTGGAACATCGCCAACGTGGCCCCGGTGGCCACGCCGGATACGGGCGCCACCGACCAGAACACCGTGATTGCCACGGGCAACGTGCTGACCAACGACCGAGACGGGGCGCCGGACAGCGACCCCTTGAGCGTCAGCCAGGTCGCGGGTTCCGCCAACAACGTAGGCGCCACGGTTACCGGCAGCAACGGCGGCACCTTCCGTATCAACGCCGACGGCAGCTACACCTTCGACCCGGGCAGCGCCTTCGTGAGCCTGGCGGCCGGCCGCAGCGCCCAGACCCAGGTCACCTACCGTGTGTCCGACGGCCAGGGCGGTGTGGCCGACACCACGCTCGTGGTTACCGTCACCGGCACCAACGACGCGCCGCAGGTGGTGCGTGCCCCGGCCGACCAGACCGGTCGTGACGGCGATACCGCCTCGATCGACATCACGTCGGCGTTCCGTGACCCGGATAACGGCGACACCCTGACCTACAGTGCCACCAACCTGCCGGCAGGCCTGAGCCTGGACGCCGCCACCGGCGTCATCTCCGGCACGATTGATCGCAGCGCCAGCCAGACCAACGGCGGTCGTTACACCGTCAACGTCACCGCGCGTGACGGCGCCGGTGCCAGCGTGGCCACCCGCTTCACCTGGACCATCACCAACCCGGCCCCCGTGGCCGTGGACGATGCGGCCAGCACTGGCGAAAACACCCCGGTCAGCGGCAGCGTCATCACCAACGACCGGGATGGCGGCAACGACCGCGACCCGCTGACGGTTGACCAGGTGGGCGGCAACGCCAGCGGTGTGGGCACCGCAGTGACGGGCAGCGCCGGCGGGCAATTCACGCTGAGCGCCGACGGCAGCTACCGGTTTGATCCGGGCACGGCGTTCGACTATCTCTCGGCCGGCGAGACCGCCACCACGGCCGTTACCTACCGCATCACCGACGGCCAGGGCGGCACCGCCACGGCGCGCCTGACGGTCACCGTCACCGGCGCCAACGATGCGCCGACCGTCGTCAACCCGTTGACCAACGTCAACAGCAACGACAGCCAGACCGTGGCCATCGACACCGCGGGCGCCTTCCGTGACGTCGATGCCAACGACCGTCTGACCTATAGCGTGACCGGCCTGCCGGCCGGGCTGATGTTTGACCAGGCCACCGGGCGTATCTCCGGCACCCTGGCGAGCGATGCCTCGGTACGCAGCCCGTACAGCGTCACCGTCACCGCCAGCGACGGCACCCAGTCGGTCAGCAGCAGTTTTAACTGGCAGATCAATAACCTGGCGGCCACCGCTCGCGACGACACGGGCCGCACGGGCGAAAACACCGTGCTCAACGTCACCGCCGCCAACGGCCTGCTGGCCAACGACACCGATCTGGACGGCGATGCGCTGACCGTCAGCCAGGTGGCCGGCTCGGCCAACAACGTGGGCATGACGGTTGCCGGCGGCAACGGCGGTGTGTTCACCATCAACGCCGACGGCAGCTACCGGTTTGATCCGGGCATGGCCTTCGACGACTTGGCGGCCGGCGAAACCCGCACCAGCGCGGTGAGCTACCATCTCAGCGACGGCCAGGGCTCGACCTCCACGGCCACGCTGACCGTCACCGTCACCGGGGTGAACGACGCCCCGGTAGTGGCCACGCCGCTGGCCGATGCTTCCAACAACGACAGCCAGCAGGTCTCTCTGGCCACGGCCGGCGCCTTCCGTGATGCGGATACCAACGACCGGCTGACCTACAGCGCCACGGGCCTGCCGGCCGGTGTCACCATCGACGCCCAGACCGGCATCATCTCCGGCCGCCTGGCCAATGATGCCTCCGTGCGTGGGCCGTATTCGGTCACCGTCACCGCGACAGATCCGTCGAACCAGAGCGCGCAGAGCACCTTCTCGTGGACCATCGTCAACCTGGCCGCCACGGCCCGCGACGATCAGGCCACCACTGCCGAGGATGTGGCCTTCTCGCGCAATGCCGCCAGCGGCGTACTGGCCAACGACACCGACCTGGACGGCGATCCGCTGACCGTCACCCGCGTAGGCGATCAGGCCGGCCGTGTCGGCCAGCCCGTCAACGGCACCAACGGCGGTGTGTTCACCATAAACGCCGACGGTAGCTACAGCTTCAACCCGAACGGCGCCTTCAACGACCTGGCGGTGGGTGTGTCGCGTGATACCGCCGTGCGCTACCAGATCAGCGACGGGCAGGGGAGCACCTCCACGGCTACGCTGACGGTCACCGTCACCGGCACCAACGACGCCCCGACCGTACGCGCTCCGGTGGCCGATCAGGCCTCGCAGGACGGCGACACCATCGCGCTGGCCACCGCCGGCGCCTTTGCGGATGCCGACACCGGCGACACCCTGCGCTACAGCGCGACCGGCCTGCCCGGCGGGCTGGCCATCGACGCCGCCACCGGCGTCATCACCGGGCGTCTGGACGCTGATGCCAGCCAGGTCAACGGCGGTCGCTACAGCGTGGGCGTCACCGCCACCGACAATAACGGCGGCCAGGTCACCGACACTTTCAACTACACCGTGACCAACCCGGCGCCGGTAGCCATCAACGACACGGCGACCACAAGCGAAAACGTCAGCGTGACCGGCTCCGTGCTGGCCAACGACGTCGACGGTGCCAACGACCGGGATCCGCTGCAGGTGGATCGCGTCAACGGCACGGCGGCCAACATCGGCACGGCCGTGGCCGGCAGCAGCGGCGGCCAGTTCACGCTGGGCGCCGACGGCCGCTACACCTTCGTGCCCGGCAGCGACTACGACACCCTCGGGGTGGGTCAAAGCACCACCAGCACGGTGAGTTATCGCATCAGCGACGGCCAGGGCGGCACCTCGAGCGCCACGCTGACCGTTACCATCACTGGTACCAACGACGCGCCCACCGTGGTGCGCATGCTGGACGACCTGTCGGCCAACAACACCGAGACCGTGCGTATTCCCACGGCCGATGCGTTTACCGACATTGATGCCAACGACGTCTTGAGCTTCCGTGCCGATGGCCTGCCCGACGGCTTGTCCATCGACGCCAACACCGGCGTCATCAGAGGCACCCTGGCGGGAGACGCCTCGGCTCAAGGCCCGTTCAACATCCGAGTGACCGCCACCGATCGCCAGGGCGCGACGGCCAGCGATGTCTTCGTGCTCACCGTCAACGACCTGCCGATCACGGCGGCCGATGACACGGCCACTACCGATCAGAACACCGTCATCACGCGCGAGCAGAGCGTGAGCGTGCTGGCCAACGACGGCGACGACGCGGCCACCGTAACCCAGGTCAACGGCACGGCCGATGCGGTCGGCATGCCGGTGGCCGGCACCAATGGCGGTGTCTTCACCCTGTTTGCCGACGGCACGTATCGCTTCGAGCCCAACGACGCCTTTGACCGCCTGGCCGACGGCGCCTCGGACACCACCTCCGTGGTCTACCAGGTCACCAATAACGGCGGCGGCACCGACACCGCGCGTCTGACGATCACCGTCACCGGCGTCAACGACGCCCCGATGGCCGGCAACGCGCCGCTTACGCCGCGCTCGGCCTTCGACGGCGACACCGTCTCGATTGCCACCGCCAATGCGTTTGCCGACCCGGATACCGGCGACACCCTGACCTATAGCGCCGACGGCCTGCCGGCCGGGCTGACCATCAACGCGGCCGGCGACATCACCGGCACGATCGACAGTACAGCCTCGCAGAACGGCCCGAACCGGGACGGCCGCTATACCGTTCTTGTGACTGCCACCGACCGAGCGGGTGAGACATTCACCGACACGTTCGAGCTGGATGTTGCCAACGCCGACGTCATGGCCAACAACGAAGCCGTCACCGTGGCCCAGGGGGGTACGGCCAGCGGCGACGTGCTGGACAACGACGTCGATGGCCGCAACGACATGGACACCCTGCGCGTGGCCACCGTCGCCGGCCAGGCCGACAACCTCGGCATGGCCGTCACCGGCAGCAACGGCGGTGTGTTCACCGTCAACCGCGATGGCACCTACACGTTCAACACCAACGGCGCCTTCACGCGCCTGGCCGCCGGCGAAACCGCCGTCACCACCGTCAACTACCAGATCACTGACGGGCAGGGCAGCACCGACAACGCCCAGATCGTGATCACGGTTCAGGGTCGAAACGACGCGCCCATGGCCGGCATCGTGCCCCTGCCGCGCCAGGACACCACCGACGGTGCCACGCTCTCGATCGCCACCAACGGCGCCTTCGTGGACCCGGACGGCGATGCCCTGACCTACACCGTCACCGGCCTGCCCGACGGGCTTGATATCGATCCGGCCACCGGCCTGATCAGCGGCCAGCTCACCAGCAACGCCTCCCAGGGCGGGCCGGCCAACAACGGCGTGTACAGCATCACCGTCACCGCCACCGACGACGCCGGCCTGTCGCACAGCGAATCCTTCACGCTGGCGGCCGAGAACCGCCCGGTGCTGGCTGCTGACGACATGGGCGAAGTGGCCCAGAACGACACCACCACCGGCAACGTGTTGACCAACGATGTCGACACCGGCCCTGACAACGACGCCCTGTCGGTCGTGGCCGTCGACGGCAACGCCGGCGGCGTGGGCCAGGCCGTACGCGGTGATACCGGTGGTCTGTTCACCATCGGCGCCGACGGCGGCTACGTCTTTGACACCAACGGCGACTTCATCGACCTGGCGGCGGGTGAAAGTGCGACCACGACAATCTCGTACCGGGTCAGCGACGGCCAGGGCAGCACGGTCACCGAGCGCCTGACTATTGAGGTCACCGGCATCAACGATGCGCCGCAGGCGGTCGGCAACCTAGCACGCGAAGACGTCACCGACGGCGAAACCGTGGCCATCGCCACGGCGGCCGGCTTTGCCGATCCCGACAATGAAACGCTGCGTTATACCGCCCAAGGATTGCCTGACGGTCTGACCATCGATGCGGCCACCGGCCTCATCCGTGGCCAGCTCACCAGCGATGCCTCGCAGGGCGGGCCCAACGGCGACGGGCGCTACAGCGTGACCGTCACGGCCACCGATCCGTCGGGTGCAGCGGTCAATCAGACCTTGCTCATCGCAGCCGCCAACCGGCCGGTGATCCTCGCCGATGACGCCGACAGCGCGGGCCAGAACGGCAGTGCATCGGGTAATGTTCTCAATAACGATCGGGATACCGGTCCTGATAACGACCGTCTGCGGGTCATATCCGCCGGCGATGCCGCGCCGGGCACCCGTATTACCGGCGACCAGGGCGGCGTGTTCGTCGTCAACGCCGACGGCAGCTATACGTTTGAAACCGACGGCGATTTCAACCAGCTGGCCGCCGGCGAGCGTCTGACCACGGCCGTGACCTACCAGGCCAGCGACGGCCAGGGCAGCACCGCCTCGGCACGGGTCTCTATCGAAGTTACCGGCGCCAACGATGCGCCCGTGGCCGCTGTCATCAACGATCAATCCGATCGCGACGCGGCCGATATCACGCTCAGCGTGGTCAGCGCGTTCACCGATGTAGACAACGATGATGTACTGACCTATACGGCCAGCAATCTGCCGCCGGGGCTGGCCCTTGATGCCGCCACCGGCCTCATCCGTGGCACCCTCGACAGCTCGGCCTCGGCCGGCGCGCCGTATCGCGTGGCCGTCACCGCCACCGACAGCCAGGGTGCACAGGCCACCAGCCGGTTCGTCTGGCAGGTGATCAACCCCGCCCCGCAGGCCGCGCCGGATGCCAACAGCACGGGCGAGAACGGCCGTCTGTCGGTGGCCGCCAACGCCGGCGTGCTGGCCAACGACGTCGACAGCGACGGCGACGCCTTGAGTGTGTCCCAGGTGAGTGGCCAGGCCAACGCCGTGGGCACGAGTGTCACCGGCAGCAACGGCGGTCTGTTCGTCATCAACGCCGATGGCAGTTACACGTTCGATACCAACGGCGCGTTTGATGCCCTGGCCCGTGGCCAGACGGCCACCACACAGGTGAGCTATCAGGTCCGTGACGCCGACGGCGGCACGGATACGGCTTTCCTGACCGTCACCGTCAACGGTGAGAACGACGCGCCTACGGCCAGCAATCAGCCGCTGGCGGCCCGCTCCGACGTGGACGGCGCCACGGTATCCGTTGACACCAGCCAGGCCTTCGTCGACGCCGATCGCGGCGATACGTTGACCTACAGCGCGACCAACCTGCCGCCGGGCCTGATGTTTGATACGGCCACCGGTCGCATCAGCGGCACGCTGGATGCCACGGCATCGGCCGGTGCGCCCTACAGCGTGACCGTGACCGCTACGGACAGCAGCGGGGCCAGCACGAGCCAGACCTTCAGCTGGCAGATCGCCAACGTGGCGCCGGTGGCTCGTCCTGACGCCGCCCAGGCCGTGGCCGGCGGTTCAGCCTCGGGCAGCGTGTTGACCAACGACCGCGATGGCGCGCCGGATAACGATCCGCTGACCGTGGTGGCCGTGGGCGACAACGCCGATAACGTCGGCCGTGCCGTAGCCGGTTCCAACGGCGGGCAGTTCACGCTCCAGGCCGACGGCAGCTACACCTTTGCTGCCGGTAACGACTTCGTGGGTCTGGCCGCCGGCCAGCACGCGATCACCGAAGTCACGTATCGCATCAGCGACGGCCAGGGCGGTTTTGCCACGGCCAACCTCTCGGTGGACGTCACAGGCGTCAATGAAGCGCCGGTCATCAATTCGCCGATCGGTGACCAGCAAGGCACCGACGGCGCCTCGGTACGCATCGCCTCGGCCTTTAGCGATATCGATAACGGCGATGTGTTGACCTACACGGCCACCAACCTGCCGCGTGGGTTGTCGATCAACGCCGACACCGGCGTGATCAGCGGCACCCTGGCCGCCGATGCCTCGGTCAATGCGCCCTATCGCATCAGCGTGACGGCCACCGATCGTGCCGGCGCCAGCGTGACGGATACCTTCACCCTGCGCGTGAACAACCCCGCGCCGACGGCGGTTGACGACCTGTTCCAGGTCAACGAGAACGGCCAGCTCTGGGTGTCATCCCAGAACGGCGTGCTCGCCAACGACCGCGATCCCGACGGCGACACGCTGACGGTGGACCAGGTGGCCGGTATGGCGGCCAACATCGATCAGAGCGTCACCGGCTCGGCCGGCGGCGTGTTCACCGTCGCCGCGGACGGCAGCTATCAGTTCGACACGGGCAACGCCTTCGAGGATCTGGCTGCAGGCCAGACGCGCACCACCTTCGTGGACTATCGCGTCTCCGACGGTCAGGGCGGTTTCGACACGGGGCGTCTGAGCGTTCGCGTGCTGGGCACCAACGATGCCCCGGTGGCCATGGCCGATACCGGTGCGACCGATCAGAACACCACGCTCAACGTGGCCGCGGCCAACGGCGTGTTGGCCAACGATCGTGACGTGGACAACGGCGACACCCTGCGCGTAACGGCAGTCGCCGGGCGCAGCGACGGCGTGGCGACGGCAGTGGCCGGCAACCAGGGCGGCCAGTTCACGATTGCCGCCGACGGCAGCTATGTCTTTGTGCCGGGTGATGACTTCATCGGTCTGGCGGCCGGCGAGCAGCGCACCACCCGTGTGACCTACACCGCCACCGACCGCCAAGGGGCGAGCGTCGACAGCACGCTCACCGTCACCGTGACCGGTACCAACGATGCCCCGGTGGCCCAGGGCATGCTGGCGGATCAATCCAGCAGCGACGGCAACCAGGTCTCGGTGGCCACCGCTGCCGGCTTTAACGATATCGATCGCGGTGACGTGTTGACCTACAGCGCCACGGGGCTACCGGCCGGGCTGGCCATCGATGCCAACACCGGCGTTATTTCCGGCCAGATCGCGGCCGATGCCTCCGACAACGGCCCGTATTCGGTAGCTGTCACGGCAACCGATCAGGCCGGTGCGACTGCCACCCAGAGCTTCACCTGGACCGTGGCTGATCGCGCCTCCGTGGCGGCCGACGACGCCGGCTCGACCGACCAGAACACCGCGCTGAGTGTGGCGGCCGCCAACGGCGTGCTGGCCAACGACTTGGACCCGGACGGCGACGGCCTGTCCGTGGTTACGGTCAATGGTGACGCCAACACCGTTGGCATGGCGATAGCCGGCAGCGACGGCGGTACGTTCACGCTCAATAGCGACGGCAGTTACCGCTTCGTGCCTGGCAATGATTTCATCAGCCTGGGCCAGGGCGATACCGCGACCACCTCCGTCGTGTACGGGCTGGACGATGGCGGGGCCACCGCGCGCCTGACCATCACAGTGGTCGGCGTGGACGATGCGCCAGCCGTCATTGCGCCGCCGAATGACGTCGATACCAGTGACGGCAGTGCGGTGGATATTGACACCTCGACCGCCTTCAACGACCCGGATCTGGGCGATACGCTGACCTACAGCGTCGAGAACCTGCCGCCGAACCTGGCCATCGACCCGGATACCGGCCTGATTTCCGGCACGCTGGCATCCAACGCCTCTGACGCCATGGCGTACCAGGTGCGCGTCACGGCCACCGACCGGGCCGGCCAGCAGGCCACGACCACCTTCACCATCCGTGTGGTCGAACAACCGGCCCAGCCGGTGGACGATGCCGATCGCACCAATGAAGACACAGCGATCGTGCGCCAGCCGGTCAACGGTGTTCTAGCCAACGATCGCGATCCCGACGGCGATACGCTGGCCGTCGATCAAGTGGCCGGCAGCGCCGCCAACGTCGGCCAGAACGTGGCCGGCAGCAATGGCGGCATGTTCGTCATCAACGCCGACGGCAGCTATCGCTTCGACCCGGGTGCGGATTTCCAGAGCCTGGCTGCCGGCGAAAGTGCGACCACCTCGGTGAGCTATCGCACCGACGGCGGCTCGGCCACGGCAACACTCACCGTGGTGGTCGCCGGCGTGAACGACGCGCCGACCGCACTCGGCCTATCGCCGATGACCGCGCACGACAATCAGCAGGTCACGATCCCCACGGCCACCGGCTTTGCCGACGTGGACACCAACGACACGCTGACCTACGCAGCGACCGGCCTGCCTGACGGCCTGGCCATCGACGCCGATACCGGTCTGATCAACGGCTCGCTGGGCGATAATGCAGCGGCCCAGGGCCCGTATCAGATTCAGGTCACCGCGACTGACGAGGCCGGGGCCCGTGCCACCAGCACGTTCACCCTGACCGTCGTCAATGATGCGGCCGTGGCCGTGGACGATGCCGACAGCACCACTGAAAACACCGCTATCAGCCGTGATGCGGCCAACGGCGTGCTCGTCAATGACAGTGACAGTGATACCCCGACCCTGTTCGTGGGGGCCGTCGACGGCCAGGCAGACAATGTCGGCGAAGCCCTCGCCGGCTCGGCCGGCGGCGTCTTCGTCATTAATGCCGACGGCAGTTACCGCTTCGACCCGGGCACCGACTTCGATGCCCTGGCCGTAGGTGTCTCGCGCACCACGAGCATCAGCTACCGTGTTGGCAACGACGACGGCGCCACCAACACCGCCACGCTGACGGTGACCGTCACCGGCACCAACGACGCCCCGAGTGTGGTGACGCCGCTGGCCGATCAAAACGCCGAAGATGGCGCCTCGGTGGTGATTGCCACCGCCGGCGCGTTTGCCGACATCGACAGCGGCGACCGTCTGACCTATGCCGCCAACGGCCTGCCCCAGGGCCTGTCTATCGACAGCGACACCGGCCGAATCAACGGCACGCTGGCCGCCAACGCTTCGGTGAACGGCCCGTACGCCATCACCGTCACGGCCACTGACACCCAGGGTGCGTCTGTCAGCAGTACGTTCACCCTGTCGGCCACCAACGTCGCCCCGCGGGCCGCCAACGACGCCGGCCAGGCGGACGCCGGCGGTGCCACTGCCGGCAACGTGTTGGCCAACGACGTCGACGGCGCGCCGGATGCCGATCCGTTGACCGTGGCCCAGGTGGGCGGCAACGCCAACGCCGTCGGCCAGGCCGTGGCCGGCGACAACGGTGGCCGGTTCATCGTGGCCGCCGACGGCAGCTATACCTTCTCGGCCGGCAACGACTTCGTGGCTCTGGCCGCGGGTCAAACCGCCATCACCCGTGTGACCTATCAGGTCAGCGACGGACAGGGCGGCATGGCCACGGCGAGCCTGGCCATCACCGTCACCGGCGCCAACGATGCGCCGGTAGTAGCCGTACCGTTGGCCGATGCCTCGGCCAACGACGGCGCCCGTGTGAGTATTCCCACGGCTGGCGCCTTTGCCGACCCGGATCAGGGCGATACGCTCACCTACCGAGCCGACGGTCTGCCGCAGGGCCTGGCCATTGACCCCGACACCGGTCTGATCACCGGTCGTCTGGCGGCTGATGCCTCCAACAACGGGCCGTATGCCATCACGGTCACGGCCACCGATGCCCAGGGTGCGTCCGTGAGCAGCCGTTTCACGCTGCGTGCCGACGACCAGCCGGCCATTGCCACCGGCGACACGGCCACCACCGGCGAAGACGTCGTGCTTGTGGCCGATGCCGCCAACGGCGTGCTGGCCAACGACCGAGATCCCGACGGCGATGCGCTCTCCGTGGCCGCGGTGAACGGTAACGCGGCCAACGTGGGAGCCCGTATCGCGGGCAGCAACGGCGGCGTGTTCATCATCAACGCCGACGGCAGCTATCGCTTCGAGCCCGGTGCCGACTTCAACCGCCTGGCCGCCGGCGATCGCGACACCACGTCGGTGACTTACCAGGCGGCCGGTAACGGCACGCCCGGTGGCAGCGCCACCCTGACGGTCACCGTGACCGGCACCAACGATGCGCCGCAGGTCGTGGCCACGTTGGCCGATATCGAATCACGCGACGGCGATACGCTGGATATCTCCACGGCCGGCGTATTCGCCGATCCGGATGCCGGCGATACGCTGACCTACACGGCGCGCAACCTGCCGGACGGCCTGGCCATCAATGCCCAGACCGGCGAAATCACCGGTCGCCTGGATTCCGACGCCTCGCAGCGTGCGCCCTTCGATATCGTGGTGGTGGCCACCGACGATTCGGGCGCGCCGGCCGAGGCACGCTTTACCCTCAACGTCATCAACGTCATCCCACAGGCCGATGACGACACCGGCGCGACCGCGCAGAACGACGTACTGCGCGTGAATGCCGCGGGCGGCGTGCTGGCCAACGACCAGGACGGCACTGCCGACTTCGATGACTTGAACGTGGTCAGCGTGGGCGGCGATGCCGGCCGCGTGGGCGCGCGTGTACCGGGCGACCAAGGCGGGGCGTTCATCATCAACGCCGACGGCAGCTATGTCTTCGACCCGGGCACGGATTTTGCCGGCCTGGCCGCGGGTGATGTGGCGACCACCTCGGTGACCTACACCGTCTCCGACGGCCAGGCCGGCACCGCCCAGGCCATTCTTTCGATTGCGGTCACCGGCGTGAACGATGCGCCGACCCGTGCTGTGCCCATTGCCGACCAGAACGCCTCCGACGGTGAAACGCTTGTCGTACCGACCGCCGGTACGTTCAACGACGTGGATCGCGGCGACGCGCTGACCTATAGTGCTGTCGGCCTGCCGGCCGGGCTGACGATCGATGCGCAGACCGGTCTGATCACCGGCCAGCTGGCCGACAACGCCTCCGCGACCAACAACGGCAGCTACGTCGTCACGGTCACGGGAACCGACGAGGCGGGTGCGACCGCCACCGATCAATTCACGATCAACGTGGTCGCCCAGCCGGCCGTGGCCCAGAGCGACCGCGCGACCACCGGTGAAAACGACACCCTCACCACCGATGCGCCGGGCGTGCTGGCCAATGACGCGCGCGCCACCGCGGTCGCCGGCGTGGCCGGTTCGGCCAACAACATCGGCCAGCCGGTGGCCGGCAGCAACGGTGGCCAGTTCATCGTCAACGCCGACGGCAGCTATCGCTTCGTGCCGGGCACCGATTTTGACGTGCTGGCCCAGGGCCAGTCGCGGACCACCTCGGTGACCTACCAGGTGGACGACGGCCGCGGCGGGCAGGCCTCGGCCACGCTGACGGTGGACGTCATCGGCGCCAACGACACGCCGACCGTGCGCCAGCAGGCCGCTGATCGTCGCAACGACGACGGCGACAGCGTGGTGGTGGACACCGCTGCCCTGTTTGCCGACGTGGATGCCAACGATCGGCTGAGCTACAGCGCCGACAATCTGCCGGGTGGGCTCACCATCGATACCGCCACCGGGCGCATCAGCGGCCGTCTGGCCTTCGATGCCTCCACCAACGCGCCCTACAGCGTGACCGTGCGGGCCACCGACGGCCAGGGGGCCAGTGTGTCCCAGACCTTCACCTGGCGCGTGGACAACCTGGCGCCGGTGGCAGCCGACGATGCCGGCCAAATCACGGCAGGTGCAGCGCCGATCACCGGCGACGTGCTGGATAACGACCAAGACGGCGTGCCCGATAACGACACGCTGGTCGTGGGTGCCGTGGCCGGAAGCGCAGATAACGTGGGCCAGAGCGTGCGCGGCAGCCAGGGTGGCCAGTTCATCGTGGCCGCCGACGGCAGCTATCGCTTTGATGCCGGCAACGACTTCGCCAACCTGGCCGCCGGCCAGACGCGGGCGACTGAAATCCGCTACACCGTCACCGACAATCAGGGCGGCAGTGACCTCGGCCGTCTGGTGATCACCGTCACCGGTGTCAACGACGGCCCCATGGTCGTGGCCCCGCTGGCCGATACCCGAGCCAACGACGGTGCCACCGTGGTGCTCGCCACCGCGGGCGCCTTTGCCGATCCGGACGCCGGCGACCAGCTGGCCTACAGCGCCGACGGCCTGCCGGCCGGGCTGACCATCGATGCCAACACCGGCATCATCACCGGTCGTGCGACCAGCAATGCCTCGGCCAACGGCCCGTTCAACGTGGCCGTCACCGCGACTGACGGTAGCGGTGTGTCCACGACATCCCGCTTTGTCTGGTCGTTTGACAACGTGGCCCCGGTGGCCGCAGATGACACCTCGCGCGACAACGACGGCATGCGCCAGACCGGCAACGTGCTGACCAACGACGTCGACGGCGCGCCGGATCAGGACGGCCTCACCGTGGCCCGCGTGGCCGGTGAAACCGGCAACGTCGGCCAGGCCGTGGCCGGCAGCGCCGGCGGCCGCTTTACTGTGGCCGCCGACGGCAGCTACGTCTTCGAGCCGGGCAACGACTTCGTCAGCCTGGCCGCGGGACAGAACCGCTCCACCCAGATCACCTATCAGGTGAGCGACGGCCAGGGCGGTTTCGACACCGCCACGCTGACCGTGACCGTGGTAGGCGTGAACCAGGGCCCGATGACCGTCACCCCGCTGGCCGACGTGCGCGCCAACGACGGTGCCTCGGTGGCCATCGAAACGGCCGGCTCCTTTGCCGATCCCGACAACGGCGATCGGCTGACCTACAGCGCACAAGGCCTGCCGCAGGGGCTGGCGATTGATGCCAATACCGGCCAGATCACCGGCCGCCTGGCATTCGATGCCTCCGAGCGCGCGCCGGTTCAGGTCCAGGTGACCGCCACCGACGGCGCCGGTGTGGCCACGAGCAGCACCTTTACGCTGACCAGCCTGAACGTGGCCCCCGAGGCCACCGACGATGCCGCTACCGTGGCTGCCAACGCAACGGCTAACGGCAACGTGCTGGCCAATGACCGCGACGGCGCCACCGACGGCGATCGCCTGCAGGTGGGTGCCGTCAACGGCGGCATAGACCAGGTCGGCGTCTCCATTGCCGGCAGCAATGGCGGCACTTTCGTCATTAACGCTGACGGCAGCTATCGCTTCTTGCCGGGTTCAGACTTTACCGACCTGGCGGTCGGCCAGCAGCGCGTGACCCAGGTCAGCTACACCGTGGCCGACGGCCAGGGGGCGTCTGATCAAGGCGTGCTGGTGATCACCGTCGACGGCGTAAACGATGCGCCGCAGACCGTGGCCGATATTCCGGCCCAGCAGGCCGGCGACGGCCAGAGCGTGACCATTGCCACCGCGGCGGCCTTCGCCGACCCGGATACCGGGGATCGACTGACCTACAGCGCCACGGGCCTGCCGGCCGGTCTGACCCTGGATACGGCCACCGGTCGTATCACAGGCACGCTGGCCAGTGATGCCTCACAGGCCAGTCCGTACGCGATTGATGTGACCGCCACCGATCAAAGCGGTGCCACGGCCACCACGCGCTTCACCCTGACCGCGGCGAACGCCGCGCCGATCGCTACCAGCGACACGGCGCAAACCGGCGAGCGCGCATCGCTCGACGTGCCGGCCGCCCAGGGCGTGCTGGCCAACGACATCGACGGCGGCACCGATCGCGACTCGCTGGCGGTGGCAGCCATCAACGGCAACGCCAACGGCGTTGGACGCGAGATTGCCGGCAGCAACGGCGGCGTGTTCGTCGTGCGCGCCGACGGCAGCTATACCTTCAACCCGGGCAGCGACTTCATCCGCCTGGGTGCGAACGAATCAGCCACCACCAGCGTGTCCTATCGCATCAGCGACGGGCAGGGCGGCACTGCCGAAGCCAACCTCGTGGTCACCGTGGCCGGTAACAACGACGCGCCGCGTGTCGTGGGGGCCACCGCTGACCAGTCCGCCAACGACGGCGCCCAGATCGACATTGCCGCCGGTCAGGCCTTCGCCGACCCGGATTCCCCGCTGCGTTTTGCCGCTGACGGCCTGCCGGCCGGGCTGGCGATCGATGCCAATACCGGCGTCATCAGCGGCCGTCTGGCCAGCGATGCGTCCGTCAACGGACCGTATACGATCACCGTCACGGCCACCGACGACCAGGGCGCAACGGCCCGCGATCAGTTCGTGCTGACCGCCAACAACACCGTGCCGGTGGCTGCTGGCGATACCGCACGTACTGCGGCCAACCAGATGTTTGCCAGCGCCGTCGGCGCCGGCGTGCTGGCCAACGACACCGATGCCGACGGCGATACGCTTACGGTATCGGCCGTCAACGGCCAGGCCGGTGCGATCGGCACGCCCGTGGCCGGCGATACCGGCGGGCGGTTCATTATCAACGCCGACGGCAGCTACACGTTTGATCCGAACGGCGATTTCGATCGTCTGGCGGCCGGTCAGACCGCCGTCACCTCGGTGCGTTATACCGTCTCCGACGGCCAGGGCGGCACGAGCCAGGCCCAGCTGTCGTTGACCGTAACCGGCGTGAACGAGGCGCCCACGGTCCAGCCCATCGCTGACCAGTCGGCGCTGGATCGTGAGCAGGTCGCTATTGCGGCCGGTAACGCGTTTGCCGACGTGGACGCAGGCGATACGTTGACCTTCACGGCCAACGGCCTGCCGGCCGGCCTGGCTATAGATACCGCCACCGGCCGTATCAGCGGCCAGCTGGCCAATAACGCTTCGGCCAACGGCCCGTACTCGATCACCGTATCGGCCACCGACCGGGCCGGTGCCACGGTCAGCACCACGTTCGTCCTGAACGTGGCTGACCAGCCCTCGGCCGCGGCCGACGATGCAGCCAGCGTCGATGAAAACGGCGTGCTCTCTCGCGACGCCGCCAACGGCGTGCTGGTCAACGACATCGATCCCGATGGCGACGGCCTGTCCGTGACCGCGGTCAACGGCCAGGCGGCCGCCGTGGGCAACAGCGTGGCCGGCAACGGCGGCGGTGTCTTCACCGTGGCTTCGGATGGCAGCTTCACCTTCAATACCGGCGCCGACTTCGACCGTCTGAGCGCTGGTGAAACGGCCCAGTCCTCGGTCAGCTACAGCATCGCGACCGGTAACGGCGGACAGGCCACGGCCACCTTGACGGTGACCGTCAACGGCACCAACGACGTGCCGCAGGTCGTCATGCCGCTGGTCGACACCAATGGCCGCGTGGGGGATTCGATCTCGCTGGCCACCTCGGGTGTCTTCGCCGATGCAGATGCCAACGACCGTCTGACCTACAGTGCCACCAATCTGCCCAGCGGCCTGACCATCGATGCCAACACCGGTGTGATCAGCGGTACGCTGGCCGCCGGCAATAATCCCGGTACGCCGAACACCGTCGTGGTAACGGCTACGGATCGCAGCGGCAGCGTCGCGCGCTCTGCGTTCGACTTCACCGTGATCGATTCGCCGACGGTGGCCAACGACGATACGGCGACAGCCGGTGAAAATACCCCGATCACGGCCAATGCCGCCAACGGCGTGTTGGCCAACGATCAGGACCCCGATGGCACGCCGCTACAGGTGGGCCAGGTCAACGGCCAGGCCGGTAATGTCGGCCAGACGGTGGCCGGTAGCCAGGGCGGCTCGTTCGTCATCGCCGCCGACGGCAGCTACAGCTTTGATCCGGGGGCCGACTTTGACACGCTGGCCGCCGGGCAGACGGCGAGCACGTCGGTCACCTATCAGCCGGCGGGCGCAGACGCGCCGGCCACGCTGGTGGTCACCGTCACCGGTGCCAATGATGTACCGGTCACGAGCGGCATTGCCCCGATCACATCCAGTGTCAACGAGCCGGTGCAGGTCTCACTGGCCGGTGCCTTCTCGGACATCGATACCGGCGATCGTCTGCGCTACACCGCCGACGGCCTGCCGCCGGGGCTGGTGCTGGACGCCGATACCGGCGTGCTCAGTGGCACCGTGGGCGCCGATGCGGCCCGCGACATGCCGTACTCGGTCACCGTCACCGCTACCGACGGCACCGGTGCGTCTATCGCGACCACCTTTGCCTATCGCGTGGTCGACAACCCGGCGATCGCCGTGGACGACGCGGACAGTACCGACGAGAACACGGCCATCCAGCGTGATGCCGCCAACGGCGTGCTAGCCAACGACCGTGATAGCGATACGCCCGTGCTGAGCGTGGCGGCAGTCAACGGCCAAGCCGGAAACGTCGGCACGGCCGTCACTGGCAGTCAGGGCGGTCTGTTCACCGTGAACGCAGACGGCAGCTATTCGTTTGATCCCAACGGCGCCTTCGACACCCTGGCCGCTGGGGATACGGCGACCACCCAGGTCACCTACCAGGTGGCCGGCGGCGGCACCGCCACGCTCGTGGTCTCGGTCCAGGGCGTGAACGATGCGCCCACCATCGTAGGCGCTCTGAACGATGTGGCCGCCCGCGACGGACAGACCATCGCCGTGGCCACTGCCGATGTATTCAGCGATGCCGATCAGGGTGATCAGCTGTCCTACGGCGCCACCGGTCTACCGGCGGGCTTGATGATCGACCCGGACACGGGCCTGATCAGCGGCGCATTGGCCGCCAATGCCTCGGCCAACGGCCCGTTCACGATCGTCGTGACGGCCACCGATGGCCAGGGGGCCGCCACCACGGCTCGCTTCACGCTGGATGCGACCAACGTTGCGCCCGTGGCCGTGGACGACACGAGCGCAACCGCGGCAGATACGCCCGCCACGGGCAACGTGCTCGACAACGACCGCGACGGCGCGCCGGACAGCGATCGTCTAACCGTCTCGGCCGTCAACGGCCAGGCCAATGCGGTCGGCGTATCGATCGCCGGTAACAACGGCGGCCGATTCACCGTTGATGACAGCGGCGACTACCGATTCGAGCCGGGCAACGACTTCGTACGCCTGGGCGCTGGACAGTCGGCATCGACCCAGGTCAGCTATCAGATCAGCGACGGCCAGGGCGGAACTGCCACGGCCACGCTGGTGGTCACCGTGATGGGCGTGGACGATGCGCCGACCGTGGTGGCGCCGATCGCCGATGTGTTGGCCAACGACGGCAGCGCCGTTCAGGTGGACACCGCCGGCGCCTTCGCCGACCCGGATGCCAACGCGCGCCTGACGTACAGCGCCGCCGGCCTGCCGCCCGGGCTGATGATCGATGCCACCACCGGGCGCATCAGCGGCATGCTGGCCGCCGATGCCTCGGCCAACGGGCCGTATTCGGTGACGGTCACCGCCACCGATCAGGCCGGTAACGCCGTGAGCGATACCTTCGTGATCACGGCCACCGATCAGCCCAGCACGGCAATCGACGATCAGGGCACCACTAACGAGAACACCACGCTGGTGGTGAATGCCGCGAACGGCGTGCTGGCCAACGACACCAACCCCGACGGCGACACCTTGAGTGTGGCAAGCGTCAACGGGCAGGCGGCCAACGTGGGCATGGAGATCCGCGGCGACAACGGCGGCGTTTTTGTTGTCAACGCCGACGGCAGCTATCGCTTTGTGCCGGGAGCCGACTTTGAGGGCCTGGCCCAGGGCGAGCGTGCGACCACTGCGGTGAGCTATCAGGTCTCCGGCGGCACGCCGGGTGCTGATACGGCCACGCTTTCGGTCGTGGTAACCGGTGTGAATGACGCTCCGAACGTCGTCGCCCCGCTGGCTGACGTCAGCGAGGCCGAGGGCGTGAGCGTGTCGATTCCCACCGCTTCGGCCTTTGCTGATGCGGATCGCAACGATGTCTTGCGCTACAGCGCCACCGGTCTGCCGGGTGAGCTGATCATTGATGCCGCCACCGGTGTCATCACTGGGCAACTGGCCTCTGATGCCACCGCGCGCGGGCCGTATACGATCACCGTGACGGCCACCGACGAGTTGGGCCAGAGCGTTTCGTCAACCTTCACCCTGACCACCGTCAATCAGCCGGTCACGGCCGTGGCAGACATCGGCAATGCACGCGCCGACAGCCTGCTGTCGGTCAATGCCAATACGGGCGTGCTGGCCAATGATCGCGACGGCGATGGCGATCGGCTGCAGGTCAGCGCGGTCAATGATCGTGCGGACGGGGTCGGCCAGACGGTGGCCGGGACCAACGGCGGTTTGTTCACGCTGCAAAGCGATGGCAGCTACGTCTTTGATCCCAACGGTGATTTCGACGCCCTGGCCGACGGCCAGACGGCCACCACTTCGGTGCGTTATACCGCCACCGACGGCGACGGCTCGAGCCAGAGCACCACGCTTTCGATCACCGTCACCGGCGTGAACGATGCGCCCACCGTGGCGCGGCCGCTGGCCGACGTGAACGCCACCAACAGCCAGCAGATCAGCATCCCCACGGCCGGCATATTTGCCGATGTGGATAATGGCGATGTGCTGCGCTTTGATGCCGCGGGCCTGCCGGCCGGGCTGGTGATTGATCCGGCCACCGGACAGATCAGCGGTCAATTGGCCGAGAATGCCAGCGCCAACGGGCCGTATGGTGTTCAGATTACGGCGACGGATCGCAGCGGTGCATCGGTTGTCAGCACGTTCAATCTGAACGTGGCCGATCGCCCGATCGTGGCTCTGGATGACGTCAACCAGACCAACGAAACCACTTCACTCACCGTGGCCGCACCGGGCGTGCTGGCCAACGATCGTGATCCGGCCGGCGACGGCCAGAGCGTGGTTGGTGTGGCCGGTACAGACCGCGTCGGGACGCCGCTTGCCGGCACCAACGGCGGCGTGTTTGTCATCAACGCCGACGGCAGTTACTCGTTTGACCCCGGCATGGACTTCATCGGCCTGGCCGATGGGCAGACGGCCACCACGTCGATTACCTATCAGACCGGTAACGACGTCGGCGGCCAGGACAGTGCCCGTCTGACCATCACGGTCATCGGCCAGAACACGGCGCCGACCACGGTTCGTCCGCTGGCCGGGCAAGACGCTCGCGACGGTGACACGGTCTCGATTGCCACCGCCGGCGCGTTTGCCGATGCCGATCGCGGTGATCAACTCTCTTATGCTGCCGATGGCCTGCCGGCCGGGCTGATGATCGATCGGGTCACCGGTGAGATCAGCGGAACCCTGGCAGCCAACGCCTCGGGCAACGCGCCTTATGCCATCGTGGTTACGGCCACCGACGGCCAGGGAGCCACGGCCCAGTCGCAGTTTGCGCTGAACGTGACCAACCCGGCGCCTGTGGCCGTGGATGATGCTGCCAGTGCGACCGACGGCGTCACGCTGACCGGTGATGTATCGCTCAACGACCGCGACGGCGCCAACGATGCCGATCCGCTCACGGTGGATCAGGTGGCCGGCAACGCCGCCAACGTGGGCATGGCCATTCGTGGCAGCCAGGGTGGCTTGTTCACGGTCAACGCCGATGGCACCTATCAGTTCGTGGCCAACGGCGACTTCGACCGTCTGGCGGCCGGTGCCACGGCCACCACCTCGATCACCTATCGCATCAGCGATGGTCAGGGCGGCACCGATACGGCCACGCTTGTCGTGACCGTGACCGGTATTGATAACGCGCCGACCGTGGCCAGCCCGCTGGCGGATCAGGATGACGCCGACGGCCAGAGCATTCGCCTGGCCACGGCCGATCGCTTTGCCGATGCCGACGTGGGCGACACGTTGACGTACACGGCCACGAATCTGCCGCCGGGGCTGATGATTGATCGCAACACCGGCGTGATCTCGGGTGATCTGGCCAGCAACGCCTCGGTAAACGCGCCGTATAGCGTCAGCGTGACGGCCACCGATGGCAGCGGCCAGACCGCCACCACGAGCTTCACTTGGCGCGTGGTCAATCTGGCGCCCGTGGCAGTGGATGATCGCGCCACGACGGGCGCCGGCGCCACCGCCAGCGGTGACGTGCTGGCCAACGATCGCGACAGCGGCCCGGATAACGATCCGCTGCAGGTCGATCAGGTCAACGGCATGGCCGGCGGTGTCGGCACGGCCATCACCGGCAGCAACGGCGGACGCTTCACGGTCTCTGCCGACGGCAGCTGGCAATTCGATCCGGCCGGGGCCTTCACCGGCCTGGCCGCCGGGCAGCAGATCGATACCCAGATCAGCTATCGCGTCAGCGACGGCCAGGGCGGTGTAGCCACGGCTAACTTGGTGGTCACGGTGACCGGCGCCAACGATGCGCCCACAGTGGTCAATCAAGACAATCCAGCGCCGGCCTCGGACGGCGACACCGTCAACCTGTCGACGGCCGGCCGGTTCGCCGATGCCGATCAGGACGACGTGCTCCGCTATGCGGCTACCGGCCTGCCGAACGGGCTGATGATCGATCCGGCCACGGGCGTGATCTCGGGCACGCTGGCAAGCGATGCCTCGCGTGGCGGGCCGTATGTGATCACCGTCACGGCCACCGATTCACAGGGCGGCCAGGCGTCTACCGACATCACGCTGGTGGTGAACAACACCGCGCCTGTGGCCGGTGATGATGCCGTGACCGGCCGGGCCGACCAGATCACCCAGATCAACGTGCTGGACAACGACCGCGACGGCGGCAACGATGCCGACACGCTGGTGGTCAACCAGGTGGCCGGACGCGCCGACAACGTAGGCGTGGCCGTGCCGGGCAGCCAGGGCGGGCAGTTCACCGTTGCCAGCGATGGCAGCCTGGTGTTCACGCCGGGCAATGATTTCGACGCCCTGGGCTCCGGTGAAACAGCCACCACGTCGATCACCTATCAGGTCTCCGACGGCCAGGGTGGCACCGCCACGGCGCGTGTCGTGGTTACGGTGAACGGTGTGAACGACGCACCGCGCGTTGTGACCCCGCTGGGTGATCGCAGCAGTGCCGACGGCGACGCGGTGGTCATTGCCGCCGGCGAGGCATTTGCTGATGCCGATGCCGGCGATCGTCTGACTTATACCGCCAGCGGCCTGCCGGCCGGTCTCATGATCGATCCCGCGACCGGCCGGATCACGGGTAGCCTGGGCTCGGATGCCTCGCAGCAGGGTCCGTATCAGGTACGCGTCACCGCTACCGATAGCGCAGGCGCCCAGGCCACAAGCCAGTTCACGCTGGCGGCTACCAATGTGGCGCCGGTGTCGGTTGCCGACCAGGCGAGCGTCAGTGAGAACGGGCAGGCTGTCGGCAACGTATTGACCAACGATCGCGACGGCGGCCGAGACGGCGATACGCTTACGGTATCGGCTATCAACGGCCAGGCCGGTGCCATCGGCACGCGCGTGGCCGGCAGCAATGGTGGCCTGTTCACCATCGGCGCCGACGGCGCGTATCAGTTCGATGCGAACGGCGGTTTTGACAACCTGGCGCCGGGCGAAAGCGTGGCCACATCGGTGACCTATCAGGTCAGCGATGGCCAGGGCGGCACGAGCACCACCACGCTTACCGTCATCGTCAACGGTGCCGACGAGGCGCCGACGCTGGTGCAGCCGATTGCCGATCAGAACGTCCGTGACGGCGATAGCCTGTCGATTGACGCGGCAGCCGCTTTTGCTGATGCCGGCGACGGCGTCCTGCGCTACGGCGCGACAGGCCTGCCGTCCGGGCTGATGATCGATCCCGCTAGCGGGCTCATCAGCGGCCGACTGACCGGGGATGCCAGCGTTACCGGGCCGTTCACGGTCGTGGTCACGGCCACGGATGCCAACGGCAACACCGTCAGCGATTCGTTCGTCATCGCCTCGACCAATATCGCGCCGACGGCTGTCGATGATCGGGCCACCACGACAGAAAATCGCCCGGTGGCCGGTAACATACTGACCAACGACCGCGACGGCGCGCCGGACACTGATCCGCTTCGTGTCAGTAGTGTCAACGGTCAGGCCGGCCGCGTCGGTCAAGCCGTGGCCGGCAGCAACGGCGGCCTGTTCACGATCGGTGCCGACGGCCAGTACCGGTTTGATCCGAACGGTGATTTCAGCGCCTTGAATCCGGGGCAGAGCCGCACCACCACGGTGACCTACCAGGTTTCCGACGGGCAGGGCGGCACCGACGAGGCCGAGCTGACGATTACCGTGGACGGCGTGATCCGTGCCGGCACGCTGGGCGACGATACGGCCCAGTTCGGCGACAGCTACCGCAAGGACGTGACCTCCGCCTTCAACGACTCGGGCCTCGTGGGGCCGCTGCGCTACAGCGCGACCGGCCTGCCCAGCGGTGTTACCATCAACCCGGCGACGGGCGTGATCCAGGGCAACCCGGTGGCCCTGGGGCCATTCACGGTTACCGTCACGGCCACCGACGCCAACGGCCAGGCGCTCAGCACCACCTACAACGTGCGCGTGCTGGCGCCGTCCATCGTCTACGACGACGTGCCCGGCAATCCGTTCCGTCCGACGCCGGCCGGCGTGGACTTCGGACGCGATGTGGGCAACGGCTTTGCTCTGGGCGGGCTGACCGATCGTGAGCCGTTCTTAGGCTACGACTACGAGCCGGATCTGGTGCTGCGTGCCACCGACGACTTGAGCCTGATCTTCGATAACGAGTTCAATGTCAACTTCGACGTGCCCAAGGTTCGTTATCAGGCCACCCAGACCGATGGCCGTAGTCTGCCGGGTACGCTGACCGTCAATGCCGACACCGGTGATATTACCGGCCGGCTGCCGGCCGGCATGAGCCAGGCGCGGCTCACGGTGATCGCGATTGATGATAATGGCGATACCCGAACCCGCGAGGTCTGGGTTGATGCCTTTGGCCATGTGATCTCTCAACCGGGAGATCGCGCACTGGCCGAGCGGCCGGATCTCTACCGTCGCAGCGAAATCACGCTGGTGCCGGCGCGGGATGTGGCCCGCAGCCAGATCACTGAAGATCGGGGCAATCCGATGCAGGTGGTCGGTGTGCGCCTGAACAATCGAGATCTTGCCATCGACGTGCAGGACCCGAACGCGGCCGACGTGGCCGAGTACACGGCCACGCTGACCGACGGCAGCCCGCTGCCGTCATGGCTGGCCTTCGATCGTGACTCGGCGGACTTGGCCGGTCGCTTGCCGGTCGGGGTCAACGAGCTTCACGTTCGTGTTGTAGCCGTGGATGATAATGGGGATATGCGAGTACTCGACCTGGATATTCGGGTCGACGAATCCGACCGGTCGAGCGCGCAGCACTGGCGGTCACTGTCGGACGAGGCCGATCGCGCGCTATCGGCCAGTGGGGATCGGCATGCCGACAGTCGCGGTGCGCGGCTGGCGGCTGCCTTGAGGTTCAACCAATAGAATCAGGCCGGATCGGCCATTTTGGGGATAGTGGGTGTATCAGGGAGACGACATGGGTTACGTAAGACGTTCACGACAATGGCTGGGGCTGGTCAGCCTCGCCGTCGTCACAGCCGGCTGTGCCGTCAGCCCGGACCCGTTGACGCGTGACGAGCTGGCCGACCAGGCCCGCTCGGATATGGCGGTACTGCGGGCCGGTCAGCCGGCCATCGATACGCCGCTGACGCAGGAGCAGGCCGTCGCACGGGCAATTCTGTATAACCGGGATCGCCACGTCGCCAGCATGAAGGCGGCTTTGGCGCGCAATCAGCTGTCGGTGGCCAACTTCAAGATGTTGCCGAGCCTGACGGCTTCGGCGGGCTATACCACACGTAGCGAGTTTGCGGCCACGCAGAGCGTGCCGTTTATCGACGGCCAGCCGCGCGACGAGCTGGGCAACGACATCTTCAGTGTCGGCCAGGAGAAAAACCGTAATACCTACGGCGTGGACTTCACCTGGTCGATCCTGGATTTCGGCCTGTCTTATGTTCGAGCCAAGCAGCAGGCCAACCAGTACCTGATCTCGGTCGAGGAAGAGCGCAAAGCGGTACAGAACCTGGCCCAGGAAACGCGCTCGGCGTACTGGAAAGCGGTCTCGGCCACGGCGCTCCTGGAGCGCGTAGGGCCCCTGATGGACCGCGTCAACGGCGCGCTGTCCAACAGCCGCGAGATCACGCGCCAGCGTATTTCCGATCCGCTGACCAACTACAGCTACGAGCGCAGCCTGCTCGATGTCAAACGCGCGCTGCAGAGCCTGCGTGAAGAGCTGATCGGCTCGCGCGAGAAACTGGCCCAGCTGATGGGCCTGCCGCCGGATACCGTCTATCAGCTCAAAAGCTATGACGCCGACGAGCTGGATGCGCCGAACGCCGTGTTCGACATCGACACGATGGAAAACACCGCGCTTTTGCAGCGCCCGGAGATCCTGTCGGCCAGCTATCGCAAGCGTATCGCGCGCGACGATGTGCGAGCGGCTTTGTTGCAGATGTTTCCCGACCTCTCCCTGTCCGCGGGCTACCAGCACGACAGCAACGACTTCCTGCGCTATAACGATTGGGCCAGCGCGGGGGCGTCGATCAGCTACGACCTGCTTAATATCTTCCAGACCAAGGCGAAATACGACGCAGCCAAGACCAGCGTTGAAGTCGCCGACGAGCAACGCCTGGCCACGGCACTGGCCGTACTCACCCAGGTGCACCTGGCCGCGCTTGAATATCGCTCGGCGCGCGAACAGTTGGCGACGTCGACCAACTATCTGACCGTGTCGCGCAATATTTCGGACCTGGTGTTCAACCAGTCGGAGGCCGGCTCTACGGGCAAGCTCACCGCGATTAAGGAACAGCTCAACTCGCTGGTGGCCGAGCTACGCCGGGATCTGGCCTATGCCGATCTACAAAACGCCTTCGCCCGGATCTATCAGAGCATCGGTCTCGATCCATATCCGCAGGATGCCGGCGACACGCCGGATGAACTGGCCAGCGCGATCTCGCAGCGTCGGGCCGCCTGGCAGGCCGGCTATATCGGCGTGGTCATCAAGCCGATCGCCAACCAGGGTCCGGTGCTGACCGATCACGAAGGCACCACCCAGCCGAGCTTTACCTTCGCCGACGATACGTTCACGGTCGGTGGCGACGTGACCTATCAGGCCACGAGCGAGAACGGCGCGCTGCCGGGCTGGCTGCACTTCGATTCGGCCACGCGTACCTTCCGCGCCGATACCGGGGCCCCGGTGCGCAACACCCCGATCACGATCACTGCCATCAACGAAGAAGGCGTGTCGGCCAGCGATTCGTTCGTGTTGCAGACCAATTTTGGTAGTTCCTAAAAAGAGGTCAGGTGTGTCGTCGCTTGTCGAATCGCCGCTAGAGCCCGGACGGAGTGCGATCGCCTATCGACAGCTGGAGGTCTTGAGTGCCAGCGCGCATCGAGACTTGAAGCTTGTGCCGCAGAGCGATTATCGCTTTGCGGCACGGGTGGCCCAAGTGCCTCTCGTCGCCGAGGAAATTACCGAGGCGGCCAAGCATTTTCCGATCGTGTTCACCCGCGCCGGCGCCGATGTTCAGGCGGTGGCGCTACTGAGCCTGAACGAAGATGCCAACGTCTTCGTCGGCGACGACGGGCGCTGGCAGGCACGCTATGTACCGGCGTGGCTGCGCCGGTATCCGTTTACCTTCGCAAGGCCCGCCGATAGCGACGCGTCGGACGAGCAGCTGGTGGTCATGATCGACAGCGCGGCCCCACATATTCATCACGATGCCGGCCAGCCGTTATTCATCTCGGCCGCGGGTGAGAGTGGCGACAATGACATCGCTCGAGGCCCGGCGATCGACCAGGCTGTGGACTATCTAGAGCGCTATCGGCGCGCCAGTTTGTCCACGGGCCAGCTGGTCGCGCCGTTGGCAAGCGCCGATCTGCTGGTTGAGCGTAGTCTGGATGTGTTCACCAAATCGCGACACGCCAACCGAGTCGGTGGGCTGCAGATCGTGGACCGTGAACGCGTGATGAGGGCGCCAGACAATGCGATCGCCGGGTGGACGCGAAGCGGTCTCTTGGAGGTCGTGCACGCCCACTGGCAGTCGCTGACGAATTTTCGGCGTTTGACGCAATAATGTGTTGAGGCAGGCGATGCTATGAATCGATACGTGTCATCTTGGGCAAGCACAGCCGGGCTGGCCGTGGCTGCGGTGATAGGCGTGGGCTGCTGCGCCAACGCGGCAGCGGCCCAGCGTGCGCAGATCGAAGCGCTATACAGCACCACGATCTCCAGCGAAGTATCGGGCCGGATCGACGACATCGGCTATCGCGAAGGCGAGTCGTTCAAGAAGGGCGCGACGCTGGCTTCCATCGATTGCACGTCCTACGCGGCCGAGCGCGACCGTGTGGCGGCCAAGCTGGCCAGCGCCCAGGCCAAACGCGACAACCAAGAACAGCTCGCGCGGCTGGAGTCGGCCGGCAAGCTCGAGGTTGATCTGGCACGGCTGTCGGTCAACGAAACGTCGGCCGAGCTGCGGGCTGCTAGAGCCAACGTCGCGCGCTGTAATATCAACGCGCCGTTCGCCGGCCGGGTCAACAGCCTGGAGGCCAGCCTGGGCCAGAGCACCAAGCCCCAGGACAAACTGATGACCATCGTTGGCGAAGAGCTCAACGCGCGCGTTATCGTGCCGGCTAACTGGCTGTCGTGGCTCAAAAAAGGCGATACAGTCAATCTGTCGGTCTCGGAAACCGGTACGCCGGTGACCGCCCACGTCGTGCGCATCGGCGCCGCGGTAGACCCGGTCAGCCACACCATCCCGATCTGGGCCCGCTTGGACAAGACCGCCGACCTGCGGCCGGGCATGACCGCACGGGCAGCATTCCCCGGCGCGCCCAAGGCCGGTAAAGACAACACCGACGACACAGAACAGACGACAAAACCCGCGTCTTGATGTTTGTTTCGATAATGTTTGGCCGCCGTGGCGGATAGTCCCGGCGTCGATACCAACCGCCTGTCGGCGCTGTTCGACGTTGAACACCGCGCCCGCAGTGCCGCCGACCTGACCACGCTTCGCTTCGTTATTGTCAACGAAAGCCGGCGGGTGTTTGGCTATGCCCATGCCGCGCTGATCGAGCCGGCGGTGACGGGCTGGAAGATCACCGCGGTCTCGGATGTGGCCAGCGTGGATCGCAACGGTCTGTTCGCCCAGTGGGTCGAGCGCGCGTTCGCCCAGCAGAAGCCGACCGACGACAGCGCCTTCGAGCTGTCAGAGGCCGCGCTTGGCGAATGGGAACGCGGCGTCTGGCCGGACGTCAGCCCGTCGCAGGTGCGCGTAGTGCCGCTGGGCCTGCCCGGCCACGCCCCGGTGGCCTGGCTGTGGCTGGCCTCGGAACAGCCGTTGGACGAAGGCGCGCTGTCGTTGACCGAGCACCTGGCCGAGGTTTATGGCCATGCGCTGGCAGCACTGTCGCCCAAGACGCGGCGCCGTAGCCTGTGGGAGCGCTTGTCCAAGCGGCGCTACTGGGTGGTGCTGGCGATTGCGGTCGGTTTGCTTTTGTTGCTGCCGATCCATCTCTCGGCGCTGGCCCCGGCCGAGATCGTGGCCCGTGACCCGGATATCGTGGCCGCCCCGTCGGACGGCGTGGTCGAAAAGGTATTGGTAGCCCCCAACGAACGGGTGGCCGCCGGCCAGCCCTTGGTCGCGCTGGACGATATCGAGACACGTAACCGCTATGAAGTCGCCAGCGAGCAGCTGGAGGTGGCCAACGCCCAGCTCGAGCAGGCTGAGCAGGAAGCGTTCTCGGACGCTCAGTCGCGCGCCGAGCTGGCGACCCGACGGGCCGAGGTCGGCCTGCGCGAAGTCCAGAAAGCCTACGCCAAGCAGCAGCTGGACCGGATCGTGCTCAAGGCGGATCGCGCCGGTATCGCGATTTTTAACGACCCGGACGACTGGGCCGGCCGGCCGGTCCAGACGGGCGAGCGCATCATGCAGCTGGCCGACCCGTCGCGTCGTGAGGTCCGTATCGACCTGGCCGTTGACGACGCGCTGCTCTTGTCCGAAGACGCGCCGATGAAGCTGTTTCTGGACGCGCATCCGCTGTCGCCCGTGGCCGGGCAGATCGTGCGGGTTTCCTACAAGCCCGAGGTCGACGATCACGACTCGATGGTTTATCACGTGACCGCCCGGCTGACCGGAGAGCGCGACTGGCTGCGTATCGGTCTGCGGGGGACGGCCAAGATCACCGGCTCGCGCGTGCCGTTGATCTATTATCTGCTGCGCCGGCCGATCGCTGCCCTGCGCCAGACCGTGGGTTATTGATCGGTGAGCGCCATCGCCGGCGATAAAGACGACGAAACGCTGGTGCTACCGGCCCTCAGATCCGATCTACGTCTGGCCCCGGCGGCCCCGGATACCGACGGCTCGCCCATGTGGACGCTGTTCGATCCGCTACGAAACCAGTATTTTCACGTCCACGTGCAGGGCCTGCGCTTGATCCGTCACTGGCGGGCCGGCGCCACGGCCGGCGATATCGCCAACGACATCACCGCCGATGGCGTGCCGATGCGCGCCGACGAGGTGGCCGGCATGGCCCGGTTCATGGCGGCCTCGAACCTGACGGCCGCCGGCGCGCCGAGCGATACCGCGCGGCTGGTCGACCAGGCGCGGCGCGCGCATACCACCTGGTACGCCTGGATCATGCATCGGTATCTGTTCTTTCGGATACCGCTGGTGCGCCCGGATGCGTTTCTGGTGCGCTGGCTGCCCCAGGCCCGCAAGCTGATCGCCCGTCCCATGCGCTGGGCGCTGGTGGTCATTGGCCTGCTGGGCTTTTATCTAGCCGGTCGACAATGGGGCGAGTTCACGAGCACGTTCGTGCATTTTCTCTCGTGGGAGGGCCTGGTCTGGTACGGCATGGCCCTCATGGTGGTCAAATCCGCGCATGAGCTCGGCCATGCCTTCGTGGCCAAACATTTCGGCTGTCGGGTGCCCTCGATGGGCGTGGCGTTTCTGGTCATGGTGCCCATGCTCTATACAGACGCCACCGACACCTGGCGCCTGATCAAGGACCGGGATCGGCTCAAGGTCTCTCTGGCCGGCGTATGCACCGAGCTGGTCATCGCGGTTCTGGCCACCTGTGCCTGGGGGCTGCTGCCCGACGGTGGCCTGCGTCAGGCAGCATTTTTTCTGGCAACGACCAGCTGGATCGCCACGGTACTGGTCAATCTCTCGCCCTTCATGCGCTTTGACGGCTATCACGTGCTGGCCGATCTCTGGGGCATTCGTAACCTGCAGCCGCGGGCGTTCGCACTGACCCGCTGGCGCCTGCGCGAGGCGGTCTTCGGGTTCGGCGAGGCGCCACCGGAAGCATTTGCCCCCCGGCGCCGACGCTTATTGGTGGCCTACGCGATCGGCACCTGGGTGTATCGCTTTTTCTTGTTTTTAGGGATTGCGCTGCTGGTCTATCACTTTGCCTTCAAGATCTTGGGCATCGTGTTGTTCTGTATCGAAATCGGGTATTTCATCGTGCGACCGATCGTTAACGAGCTGCGTGAAGTCTGGGACCGCAAGTGGCCGCTCAACCGGTCACTGGTACGCACCGGGCTGATCCTTGTGGGGCTCCTGGCACTGCTGTTCATCCCCTGGCATGGGACGGTGGCGCTGCCCTCGGTGATGGTCGCCGCAGACCACACCGAGATTCACGCCCCGGAAGCCGCGCGTATCCGGTCGGTGGCGGTGACCGCCGGCGATCGCGTCAAGAAAGGTGACACGCTGTTCGTGCTGGAAAGCCCTGACCTGGTTGAAAAGATCGCCGAAGACCGCGAGCGCATCCGCGTGATCGAGACCCGTCTGGCCCGGCGGGCCGGCTCGCCCGAGGATCTGGCCGCCAGCGGCGTACTCGAGCGGCAACGCGCCGAGTTGAACGCCCAGATCGCCGGCTTCAAGAAACGCCAGGACGCGCTGGCCATCACCGCGCCCTTTGCCGGGCGCATCACCGATCGGGCCCCGCTGCACGCCGGTGAATGGGTCAATCCTCGACAGGCTCTGGCCCAGGTCGTGGCTGCAGGCGGCGCGCGGGTCTATGGCTACGTTGAAGAAGGCCAGCTTGGCCGTATCGCCGTCGATGCGCCGGGCCGGTTCATTCCCGACGACGGCATCCACGCGGCCGTCGATCTGCACGTCGCCGATATCGACGATGCGGCCAACGAACAGCTGGCCTATCCGATTCTGGCGGATCGTCACGGCGGCCACCTGGCCACGGTACAAGCGCCGAACGATGGATCAACCCGCGGCGACGAGCGTCCCACGCTGGACGGCGGGCAGTATCGTGTGACCATGGCGCCGACCGAAGCCACCGCCGCGCCGGAATGGCAGATTCGCGGCGAGGCCCGAGTTCAGGGGCCGGCCGAAAGCATTGCCGGGGCCATCTTTCGTAACGCGGCCGGCGTGTTTATCCGCGAGAGCGGGTTCTAGCCGAGGTCGAACTCGGCCACGACCGGCACGTGGTCCGAGGGGCGCTTGCGGCCGCGTTCGCCCACATGCGCCTTGCATCCGGTACAGACCTTTCGCAGCGCGCTGGATGCCAATACATGGTCGATGCGTAGGCCGGCGTTGCGGGCCCAGCCGCCGTGTCGATAATCCCACCAGGTGAAACAGTGCCGGCCTTCTTTGTCGGCCTCGAACAGCGGCCAGAGATCGGTCAGGCCGGCGTCCAGCAGAGTCTGCAATGCAGCGCGCTCGGGCTCTGAGCACAGGATACGGCCTTCCCACTTGTCGGCGTCGTAGGTGTCGCAGGGGCGCGGGGCGATATTGAAATCGCCGGTGAGCACCAGCCGGTCGTGGCGGGTGAGCTCGTCGGCGAGCCATGTGGCAAGGGCGGCAAACCATTCCAGTTTGTAGGTATAGCTGGGGTTGTCGATGTCCTTGCCGTTGGGGCAGTAGACGCCGATTACCCGTGTGCCGTCGACCGTGCCGGCGATGACGCGCTTGGCATCGTCTTCAAAGCCGGGCAGGGCGTGGACCACGTCTTCGGCCGGCTGGCGCGAGAGCAGGGCCACGCCGTTATAGGTCTTCTGGCCGTTGAATACCGCGTGATAACCGGCCTCAAGCAGGGCGTCCACCGGGAACTTGTCGTCGGTGAGCTTAGTTTCCTGCAGTGCCAGAACATCGACCGGCGTCTTCTCCAGCCAGGCCTGTACATGGGGCAGGCGAACGTTGAGCGAATTGACGTTCCAGGTCGCAATCTGCATGAAAACACACTTTTGGGTAGCGAACGCGCATCAAAACGCACGTCGGTGTAGGGTAAGGATCCGTCCAACAAGCCCGGCCAGATCGTCATGCGAACCCGTGCCAAACTCGTTTTCGGCCTTATTGTACCGAGCCTGTGGCTGGCCGGCTGTGTCAGTGCCCCGCCCCCGGAGAGTTCGATGCGCGATGACAACACGTTTACACCCTGTGCCAGCGCGCCGCAGTGTGTCTCATCCCAGGCCAGCCCGGACGACAGCCACTACGTCGAGCCGCTGACCTATGCCACGGACGGGCGCACCGCGCGTTATCAGCTGCTTGCGTTGGTTCGCGGGCAGCCGCGTACGGCGATCAAGACCGCCGACGATCGCTATATCCACGCCACGTTCTCGACCCGGTTGGGCTTCACCGACGATGTCTATTTCCTGTTTCGTGCCAGCGAGCAGGTCATCGACGTCAAATCCAGCTCGCGTACGGGCTATTACGACTTTGGCGTCAACCGTCGCCGTGTCGAGCGCCTGCGGGCCCTGCTCGACGAGCAGCTGGCCGGGCGCTGAGCACTATACGAAGCCCCGAAGGCCCGAAGGCCACCGGGGCAGCACGTGCTACGCAGCCTGCTGGTCGTCGGCCAGCCCGCTGTGGCGCAGCAGGGCTTCGATGGCCGGCTCTCGCCCGCGAAAGGCCACGAAGTTGTCGACCGCGTTGCGCGTGGCCCCGCGCTCGAGCACTTCGGTCTTGAAGCGCGCCCCGGTGGCGGCGTCGAACAGAGCGGTTTCCTCGAAGGCAGCAAACGCATCGGCGGAGAGCACTTCGGCCCATTTATAGCTGTAGTAGCCCGCGGCATAGCCCCCGGCAAAGATGTGCATGAACGAATGCGGGAATCGGTTATAGGCCGGCTGCTCGATGGGGGCCACCTCGGCACGTACACGGGCCAGGGTGTCCATCACGCGGGCCCCGGCGGCGGCGTCGTGGTCCTTGTGCAGGCGCAGATCAAACAGTGAGATCTCCACCTGGCGCAGCATCTGCCAGCCGGCCATGTGGTTGCGCGCGGCATAGAGCTTGTCGAAGAGCGCCTGGGGCAGGGCCTCGCCGCTCTGGTAGTGGGCCGCGAATAGATCCAGCGATTCACGATGCCAGCACCAGTTCTCCATGAACTGGCTGGGCAGCTCCACGGCGTCCCATTCCACGCCGGCAATACCGGCCAGGCTGGGCTCGTCGACCCGGGTGAGCATGTGATGCAGGCCGTGGCCGAACTCGTGGAACAGCGTGGTCACTTCGCCGTGTGTCAGAAGTGCCGGCTTGTCGCCCACCGGCGGGGAAAAGTTGCAGGTCAGAAACGCCAGCGGCGTCTGCGTGCCGGCGCCGCTCACCCGCCGGCTCTGGAACGGGTGCATCCAGGCGCCGCCGCGCTTGCCCTCGCGGGCATATGGGTCGAGATAGAACACCCCGCGCAGGGTGCCGTCGGTGTCGTGGATGTCATAGACCGTGACATTGTCATGCCAGGTGGCTACGTCAGCGCGCGGGCTCACATGGATATCGAACAGCCGGGCACAGACCTTGAACAAGCCGTCGATGACGGCCGGGGCCGCAAAATAAGGCTTTAAGTCTTCTTCGGCATAGTCGTAACGCGCGGTCTTGAGCTTCTCGGCGTAATAGCCGATATCCCAGGCGGCCAAGGTGTCGATGCCGTCGGCGCGGGCCAGCTCGGCCAAAGCGTCCAGCTCGGCGTGGGCGGGTGTCTCGCTGCGCGCGGCCAGGTCGAGCAGGAAGGTCTCGATCTGCTTCGGGCTGTCGGCCATCTTCTTGGCCAGCGACTGCTCGGCATAGTTGGCAAAGCCCAACAGACCGGCGGCTTCGTGGCGCAGGGCCAAGAGCTCGTCCATGAGGGCCGAGTTGTCGTACTCACCGCCGTTGGGCCCCACGTCCGAGGCGCGCGTGGCAAAGGCTTCGTGAAGCTCGGCGCGCAGGCTGCGGTCGTCGGCGTAGGTGAGTACGGCCATCAGGCTCGGCGCGTCCAGCGTGATTAGCCAGCCGTCGAGATCCTTCTGGGCGGCGTTCTGCGCCAGCAGCTCTTTGGCCGAGGTGGGCAGGCCGGCCAGGCGGGTCTCATCGGTGATGTGTTTCTGCCAGGCCTGGGTCGCATCCAAGAGGTTCTGCTGGAACGTGGTCGATAGCTCCGAGCGGCGCTGGGCGATCTCGGCAAAGCGGGTCTTGGCCGCAGGTTCCAGCGCCACGCCGGCCAGCTCGAAGTCGCGCAGCATGTGATCAATCACGCGCTGGCGCGCCGGGCCCAGCTCGACATAAGCCGGGCTGTCCTTGAGCCGCGCCACGGTCTCAAAGAGCGCGGTGTTCTGGCCCACCTCCGAGGAAAACGCGGTCAGCTTGGGCACGCACGCCTGATACGCCGCCCGCCATTCGGGCGAATCCATCACCGCGTGCATGTGAGCCACCGGCGAGAACGCCCGGTCGAGCGCGTCCTGGCTGTCTTCGATGGGGGCGATGACCGTATCCCAGCTGGGGTCACCGGCGTGGGCCAGTGCAGTAGTGATGGCCTCGCGCGCCGCGGCGATCAGGTGATCGACCGCGGGCTCGGCGTGGTGCGGTGCCAGTGCGGCAAAGTCCGGCAGGGCCGGGCCATCGGTGGCGACCAGTTCCAAAAGCGGATTGGGAGCATCGGACATGACAAGAACACGTTCAGGCGATTGATAAACAAATCATGCGGCACTCATGGCGCTGATCAAGGCCGAATCGCGGCCGGCGTGGGCTGTGGTGGCCTGTAAGCGACGGGCCTGCCTACAATGAGTGCATTGATTCGTTGCAATACGCGCAAGGATGTTTCATGAGCGATCACTATGACTTGATCGTCATCGGCGGCGGTTCGGGCGGGATGGCCACGGCCCGCCGCGCCGCTTCCTACGGCAAGCGCGTCGTGCTCATCGAGCGCGGCCGTCTGGGCGGCACCTGTGTCAACGTCGGCTGTGTGCCGAAAAAAGTGATGTGGCACGCCGCGGAATACGCCACCGCCACGGCGCATGCCCACAACTACGGCTTTACCCACCCGTCGGCCGATCATGACTGGGCGCGGCTGGTGGCTAATCGCCGTACGTATATCGAGCGTCTGAACGGCATCTACGACCGCAACCTGGACAAGGACGACGTCGAGCTGGTCGTGGGTGAGGCAAGCTTTACCGGTGAGCGCGAGGTCACGGTCGGTTCGCGTCGACTCACCGCCGAGCATGTATTGATCGCCACCGGCGGCCAGGCCCGCTGGCCGGATATCCCGGGTGCCAATCTCGGCACCGACTCCGACGGGTTCTTTGAATGGGACAGCCGGCCCGACACGGTGGCCATCGTGGGCTCGGGCTATATCGCCTGCGAGCTGGCCTGCATGCTCAACGCCCTGGGCACGCAGGTCAGCCTGCTCTTGCGGCGTGAGCACGTGCTCAAGGGCTTTGACGACATGCTGGGCGATACGCTGATCGAGCGCATGCGCGACGCCGGCATCGACATACAGATGAATCGCCAGAGTACGGCACTGCATCGCCAGGAAGGCGGGCATATCGCGGTCGAGTTTGAAGACGGTGAGACCGTCAAGGGATTCGACCGGCTGATCTGGGCCATAGGGCGTGAGCCCAACACCGAGCGCTTGAACCTGGACGCGATCGGCCTGGCGCTGGCCGACGACGGCACAATCCCTGTAGATATGTGGCAAGACACCGCGCTGCCCGGTATCCACGCGCTCGGCGATGTGACCGGCGGGCCCGAGCTGACGCCCGTGGCCATTGCGGCGGGGCGGCGTCTGGCCGATCGGCTGTTTGGCGGCATGCCCGAGCGGCGGCTGGACTACAGCAACATCCCCACCGTGGTATTCACCCATCCGCCGATCGGCACCGTCGGGCTGTCGGAGGCCGACGCCCGCGCCGAGTACGGCGACGACGGCGTCAAGATCTATACCAGCCACTATGTCGCGCTCTATCACGGGGTGCTGGATGACAAGACGCCGTCTGACATGAAGCTGGTCTGTGTGGGCGAGGACGAACGCGTCGTAGGTGCCCATGTCATCGGCGACGGCGCCGATGAAATGACCCAGGGCTTTGCCGTGGCGGTCAAGATGGGCGCCACCAAGCAGAACTTCGACGATACCGTAGCCATCCATCCGACGAGCGCTGAAGAGTTCGTCACCATGACGTGAGCGCCCGTGTGGTTTCTCGCCTGTGTCAGGTGGCTGCGATGAGTCTCGTGGCCAGCCTGTTGGCGGCCTGTTCCGGGCAGTTCTGGGTCAATACGCTCGTCCCGCCCTGGGGCTATGCGCGCGATACCGATATCGCCTACGGCGAGATGGCGCGTCAGCGACTGGATATCTATCGCCCGGACCGGCCGGCGCCGGGGGCGCCGGTCGTGGTCTTTTTCTACGGCGGCAGCTGGCAGGAGGGAAACAAGGACGGGTATCGCTTCGTCGGTCAGGCGCTGGCCTCGCGCGGTATCACGGCCGTGATACCGGACTACCGGCTCTATCCCGAGGTGACTTTCCCGGCCTTTGTCGAGGACGGGGCCGATGCCGTGGCCTGGACGCGGGCACATATCGCCGATTACGGCGCTGACCCGGACAATCTTTTTCTGGCCGGTCACTCGGCCGGTGCACATATCGCTGCGATGCTGGCGGTGGCGCCGGATTATCTAAAAGCGGCCGGCGTGCCCCAGGGCGCGATCAGCGGCTTGATCGGCATGGCAGGCCCGTATGACTTCTTGCCGATCGTCGATCCGACGCTGAAGACGATTTTTGCGCCAGAATCAGCCTGGCCGCGCACCCAGCCGATTCATTTCGTGGACGGCCGAGAGCCGCCCATGTTGTTGCTCCACGGCGAAGCCGATGAAACGGTTCTGCCAAAAAACACTATCAACATGGCCGACAAGGTCAACGCAAGTGGCGGAAATGCCAGAATAAAACTCTATCCGGGCGTCGACCATGTGATGCTGATCGCGCCCCTGGCCTCGGTGCTGCGCTTTAAAGGCGATGAGCTGGACATGATCGATTCGTTCATTCGAGCGCACGTCGGGACAGGTTGAGTTCAGGTTGACCTCGTAAGGTCACGTTCTCTTGAAGCACGAGGTGGTCATGCGACGTCGAATGATAAAAAACGTCTGCGCAGCGGCGTGTCTATGGTTTGGCGTATCAATCGCACAGGCTGCTCCGGACACCACTGCCGACTGGCAGAGTATAAACGTCGTGGCGTCTGCCTATAACTCGCTGCCCGCACAAACCAGCGCCGAGCCGACCGTTGCGGCCTGGGGGGATCGCCTCAAGCCCGGCATGAACGCAATCGCCGTGTCGCGTGATCTTATCAAGAAAGGCCTGACGCACGGCACCAAGGTCCGCATCAAAGGCTTGCCCGGCGTGTATATCGTGCGCGACAAGATGGCGTCGCGCTGGAAGAACAAGATCGATATCTATATGGGTCGCGACGTGACCGCCGCATTGGAATGGGGCGTGCGCCACGATATCGAGATCGAGTACGCCGAAAACAGCTAAGAGCATTGGCACTCGTGCTGCGTCGGTCGTGGCGTCTGCGTTAATCTTTCGCCTTGTTATCTATCGACAAGGAATGCCCCATGGCAGGCCAGCTCATTCTTCTACGGCACGGACAAAGCCAGTGGAACCTCGAAAATCGGTTCACCGGTTGGGTGGACGTCGATCTCACCGAAACCGGCCGAGATGAAGCCCGTCGCGCAGGCCGGCTGTTGGCTGACGACGGCATTCGCTTCGATGTGGCATTTACTTCCGTGCTTCAGCGCGCGATTAAAACCATGTGGCTGGCGCTGGAAGAAATGGAGCAGCCCTGGGTCGAGGTCCAACGCCACTGGCGCTTGAACGAGCGCCATTATGGCGCGCTGCAAGGCCTGGACAAGGCCGAAACGGCCGAAAAGCACGGCGAGGACCAGGTGCATATCTGGCGTCGCAGCTACGACACGCCGCCGCCGGCCATGGAGGCCACCGATCCCGGGCACCCCTGCCAAGACCCGCGCTATGACAAGCTCGACGCGCGCGTTTTACCCGGCACCGAATCGTTGGCGCTAACGCTGGATCGCGTGCTGCCGTTCTGGCACGACGCGATCGCCCCGCGGCTGAAAGCCGGCGACAACGTGCTCGTGGCCGCGCATGGCAACAGCCTGCGCGCGTTGGTGAAGTATCTCGACGGCGTGTCTGACGACGAGATCACGGGCTTGAACATTCCCACGGGTATCCCGCTGCGCTACAAGCTCGATGACGCGCTGAACGCGGTTGAGTCGGGCTATCTCGGCGACGCCGAGGCTGCCGAGAAAGCCGCCAACGCGGTGGCCAACCAAGCTAAGAAATAATACGTTGACAGGCTGGGCGACGTGATCGAGACGATCAATCGATCACGTCAGCGCCGGATCGCGCTGTTCAAGCGATCACTGCTTGCATCCAGCAAGTCGTGGCGCGTCAGAAAAGCGTGGGCATCCTCGGCGTCGTTGGCAAACCAGGCGGCTGCCGAGCCCAGTCGAAAGGTGTAGCCCCAGGCGTCCATGTCCATACACATGTCGCCGCGGGAGATACCCTCTAGGCGGTCACAGGCCATGATCTGCCAGTAACAGACCGCGTTCTCCTCGGCGTAAGTGCCGCCGGCGTCGGTGTCCAGCACCGCCCGACGTTTGGCACTCATGCAGACATAATGGCCGGCCTCGTGTAGTGCGGAGTGCAGCGGCGTATCCGCGCGCACGATCAGCGTGTCGCCTTTGAGCCCGGCCTCGGCGTCGCCCCAGAAACTGCCTGGTATGGCTTCGTCGAGCCCGATTTCATCGACTTTCAAAGAAAAATCAGCCAGCAGCGCACGGAGCCGATCAACGCCAATCGCCGATACAGCGGTCACAGCGTCTGGTTCTGGCGTAGCGCCGTCGGTCATGAATCGCTCTCGAGTGCTTGGTATGGCCAGATCTTAGCCAAGCTTGTTGCCAGGTCAACAAAACGTGCGTCCGCGTGTCATAGCCCGCGTTGTTGTTGATGATCGGCCGATCCAATCATCGCCCAAGAGCTCGCGTGTTATTCTGCGTGCAAGATACAGATTTGGAGACCTTATGACGCTTGTCGATGACGACGCAACGATTCGTGACATTTTGGCTCAGGTGCGCCGGATTGCCGTAATCGGTTTGTCACCGGATCCGGAGCGTCCGTCGCACGGTGTGGCCAAGGGCATGATCGAGGCAGGTTATGACATCGTTCCGGTCAACCCGTTCGAAAGCAAGATTCTGGGCCGCAAGACCTTTGCCGATCTAAAATACGTCAGCGACGCGGTGAATATGGTCACCGTATTCCGCGAGCCCAAGCACGTACCTGAGATTGTAGAGATGTGCATCGAGAAAAAGGTGCGCAATATTTGGCTTCAGGAAGGCGTGATTCATAACGAAGCGGCCAAGTACGCGGCCGAGCACGGCATCCACGTGGTCATGGATCGCTGCATGCTCAAGGAATATAACCGTCTGCTGGGCTAGTCGGGGCGGCGTTCTTGGGGTTGTCCCTTGGGCCTGTTGAGGTTTCATCCGAGCGCCGCGTTGGCGTCCGCAAATC
>CEVI01050733.1_pt1 | contig 56178 bp, 57 predicted proteins | sample 531471 | NCBI WGS metagenome assembly CEVI01 (sample SAMEA2623513, study PRJEB7988) | marine metagenome | isolation source: saline water (ENVO:00002010), including
CGACAGTGTCGTCCTGCAGGGGCTCCAAGGCCAGCGGCTCGTCAGCCTCAGACTCGTCCTGCTCAACCTGTTCGAGCTCAGCGGCCACTTCGTCGGGCAGTTGCTCGGGGTGATAACCCAGCAAGCGCAAACGCCCCTCGGCGACATCCAGAATGCTGTCGCCGCGATCAGCGTCGTCTTCCGCCAGGCGCTCAAGGTAATAATCAATACTGGTAATGACGTCGGCCAACGCATCCAGCGCCGTCCAGTCCGGCACCTGCTTGCGGGCAATCAGTTGTTCGCGGATATAGCGGCGGCAAGCGGCGACATCCTCGGCGGCGCGGGCCAGCGGCACCATAGACAGACCACCGCGCACGCTGGTGAGCAGCTCATCAATGGGCTCAAGCTGACGATGGTCCCACTGGTTGGCAATAAAGGCGTTGATGGCTTCGCGGGTCTCTTCCAGCGCGTTACGCGCCTCCTGCACCACCAGTTGGTGTACCTGTGCGATGTCCTGCGCAGCGGCCAGGCGCTGCATGTCGCCATCCAGGCCATCACCCTGCTCGTTACGCTCCAGACCGAGAATGCCCTGCAGGCTGGCTTCGACGTACAACATGCCGCCAGCCACATCCATCAGCGCGGCATCGGTCATGGCCGACTCGCCGCTGACCAGACGCCCGACCTGCTCGATCTGCTCCAGCAGCACCCGGCGCGGTTGCCCCAGGCCAAGCATGGCCAGCGTATCGGCAATACGCTTCATGACCGGCTGCAGCGTCTCCAAACCGTCAAGCTGTGAGCGATCGCCACGCACGAACAGGTCCAGCTGATCCTTGACCTGCAACAGCTCTTCACCCAGCGCCAGGGCCACCGACTGCATGGCCTCGCGATCCGGCCCGACCAGGCGGTCGCCGGCGGCGCGCTGCTCGTCGGTCCAAGCGCCCTTGAGCTGATAACGTTCTTTCAGTGCATCCAGACGCGGGCTGCCGTCGGCACTTTTGGCCACGTAAAACAGCAGGTTACGCAGCAACTCACGCGGCGGGTTGCTTTGCAGTGCACGGGCACCGCCGGCCTTGAGTTGGCGCAGCTCCTGGTCAGCCTGGCGCAGCAACTGACGCACTGCCGCGCCGTTTTCAATGCTGCCCAGCTCAAGACCTTCGGCCACACCGGCAAAAATCGACCACAGCCGTGCGTAGGGGGCGCCCTTGCACAGGGTTTCAAGGCGGGCAAAGACGTTGCGCAGATGGCGGCTGTTGAGGGCCACGTCCTGACCACGAATCACACCGGCCTGTGCCATCTGCAGGGCCTGACGCAGCTTGCGCAGCTGCAGCACGTTCTGCTCGCTGCTCAGATCCGCCAGCTCAGCTTCAGCAGCCGGCGCGTCGGTGTTTTCCAGTTCCGGGCTGAACAGCGCATTTTCCGACAGCAGCTTGTCACCGCGGGCGGTGCGCATGTCGTTGAGCAGCGGCAGCAGGACCATCGGCAGGTCACGCCGGCCCGTCTGCACCCGATCCAGATAGGCCGGCATCTGCAGGATGGCCTGCATGAGGATTTCCAGCGCTTCGCCCTCACGGCTGACGCTGCCATTCATCAGGGCCTGGGCCAGTTGTTCCATTTCCTCGGCGAGCAGCGCTGCACCGTAAAACTCGACCATCTGCAGCGTGCCGTGCACCTGATGGATATAGGTCAGGCAAAAGCGCAGACGGGTCGAGTCCTCAGGGTTATCGACAAAGGCTTCCAGCGCCTGTCGCGCCTGATTTAGCGTTTCGGATATCTCGCCCTTGACCCAGTCAAGCGCGACATAATCATGCCGATCACCCATAGTCACTCCAGACGTTCAATGCTATCCCGGCGCACATAGGCCTGTACCTGATCATCAGGCAAACGCTCGAGCAGGGGATTGTTCCAGTCCATGATTTCACCCAATCCGATTACCAGCATGCCACCCGGAGCCAGGCGTCTGGCCAGCAGGTTCAGCAGGTCGCGACGACGCCAGCGACGGAAGTAGATGAGCAGGTTCTGGCAGAAGATGATATCCAGGTCCTGAATCGGAGCCTGGGCCAGTTCAAGAATGTTCAGGCGAGAAAAGCAGACACGATCACGCAGACCATAGGCTACTTCGTGTTTGTCATTGGCCAGCGGCTGCAACCACTCGCGCCGCTCGCGCTCGTTCAGACCGCCCAGCCGGTGCCCGGAATAGATGGCGGTACGCCCCTGCTCCAGTGCCTTGAGGCTGATGTCGGTTGCCCAGATGCCGTAGCTGGTCTGGGCCTTGGCTTTGCGCAGACTATGCTCGGCCATCACCGCCAGTGAATAGGCCTCTTCGCCGCTGGCGCAGCCCACGCTCCACAGCTGCAGCGGACGATCGGCCGGGCGATTTTCCAGCAGCAGGTCGAGGTGGCGACCCACTGCGTCAAAGGATGGGCGATGCCGCATGAAGCTGGTTTCGCGCACGGTCAGGTGCTCAATCAGCGAGGACCATTCCACCGCGCCTGACGCGCCCTGAGTGACGTACTCGTAGTAGGCCTGATAGTCGTTCAGATTGAGCGCACGCATGCGGGCGCAGAGGCTGGTCTGCAGGAAGGTCTTGCGCTGATCGCTGACGCACACGCCCGTGCGCGCTTCAAGCAGCGTCTGCCACTGCCGAAACTGCTGCGTGTCCATGTCCGGTAGCTGCTGCAGCGACCAGTTTTGCGTTGTCTGCACGTGTGAGCCTCGCACTCGGCGTTTCCGGGTGGCAGTTACCTGCCACCCGATTCAGCTTAGTCGTCCTGCTGCGGCAGCGTGAAGCCGTCAACCGACTGGCGCATCGCCTCGGCCAGTTTCGCCAGCTCACCAATGCTGCGCGCCGTGGTAGTGGTACCGGCGGAGGTCTGCGAGGTGATTTCCTGAATCACGTTCATGGTGTTGGAAATGTGACCGGCTGAAGACGCCTGCTGACGCGCTGCGTTGGAGATGTTCTGAATCAACGCTGCAAGGCTGGTCGATACCTTCTCGATCTCCTCCAGTGCCACACCGGCGTCCTGCGCCAGACGAGCACCACGGACTACCTCGGAGGTAGTCTGCTCCATCGAGATAACCGCTTCGTTGGTATCGGTCTGAATGGTCTTAACCAGCGCTTCGATCTGCTTGGTTGCACCAGAGGAACGTTCTGCGAGGCGCTGTACCTCGTCCGCAACCACCGCAAAGCCTCGACCCGCATCACCGGCCATGGAGGCCTGGATCGCCGCGTTAAGTGCCAGAATGTTGGTCTGGTCGGCAATGTCGTTAATCAGGCTAACGATGTCACCGATCTCCTGGGACGATTCACCCAGACGCTTGATCCGCTTGGAGGTGTCCTGGATCTGCTCACGAATGGTGTCCATGCCAACAATGGTGTTCTGTACAACCTCGTTACCCTTGTTGGCGATGGCTACCGAGCGCTCCGCTACCGCAGCCGATTCGGAGGCGTTGGCCGATACCTGGTCAATGGAGACCGCCATTTCATTTACCGCCGCCGAGGCGCCGGCAATTTCCTGTGCCTGGTGCTCGGAAGCCTCGGCCAGATGCATCGCGGTGCCCTGGGTATCCTGGGCCGCCTGTTCTACTTCCTGGGCGGTGGCGTTGATCGTCTCTACCAGCGCGCGCAGTTGGTCGATGGACTCGTTGATGGAGTCGGCGATGGCACCGGTAAAGTCCTCGGTTACCGTCGCCTGGGCGGTGAGATCACCGTCGGCCAGGTCACCGATCTCATCGAGCAGACGCAGAATCGCCGCCTGGTTACGCTCGTTCTTTTCACGGGTTTCGGCCAGGCGCTCACGGGTATCGCGGGTCAGCTGAATACCGATCAGCAGCAGACACATGAAAGCAACTGCCGCCAGCACATAGCCCAGCAGGGTGTTGGCAACGCGCGAATCTGCGCGGCTTTCAAAGCCCTGCGCCAGCTCCGACAGGTTGTCGAGCATCAGCTGCGAACCGGAGAAGATTTCGTTGGCTGCGGTACGTACCTGATACAGCTCCGGAGAGGTCAGCAGAATCTGATCAACCGAGTCCGATACATAACGGAACAGTGACTGAATTTCCTGCAGTCGGCTGGCCGCGTCCGGGTCGGTTACGGCTGCGATGCCGATACTGGGGTTACCTTCCAGCATGCCCTGCAGTACGCGACCGAACAGGCTGGCGTCACGGCCGAAGCTGTCCGCCGCCATGACCGCATCCTCGTCACCTTCAAGTACCCGGTTAACCGAGCCGAGAATCCGCTCTGCCAGCAGCGACTGGCGCTGGGCAATGGCAACCTGGTCAGCGGGCGCGCCGCTGGCAATCAGCACGTCTACCACGTCCTCGTACTCGACCTGCAGTTGCGGCACGGTATCGGACAGGGTGGTTGCTACCTCATGCAGCGACAGTACCGTGGTCTGGCTGGCCAGAATCGCGTCAGCATTGCCGCGCATGCGATCCCAGTCGGCCTGCACCTTGGCCTGCTGCGCCTGCAGGCTGTCAGGCATCGGCGGCAGGTTGGCAGACGGATCACCCTGAACCAGATAGTCCCAGCGCTGCTGGAAGTCGTTACGCGCTGCCAGCAGCAGGCCAAAGGCCTCCGGCGTACCGGTTGCCGCCTCGGTCGCCGACTTGGAAATCTCCTGCGACAGTACGCGCAGCTCACCGGCGTGACCGATGTACTCGGTATCACGCGAGCTTTGGGTGTTCAGGTAAAAGAAGTTGGCGATCAGCAGTACCAGCGAAACTACCAGTACGGCACCCAGACCCAGGACCGTGCGGTTGCTTCGCAAGGAAGACAGCGTCTGTGTATCAATTATCTTCATAAGACTGGCCCCTACCTGGCCTACGGCTGTTATTACTGGCTACATGCTCCTGTCGCGGTAGCGGTCAGGCCGCCCCGCGCCCAAGTCCATCAGATGGCAACGTCCAAAAACTGCTGGTCGTGTGCCAGGGCGCGAAAGTTGAAAACCAGCGCCTCACGTTCTCCCCGATACGCCCCTACAACGTAGGGCCGCACTTGCGCATCCAGCGCCGGTAACTCGGTGCTGAAGGTGTTCACCGGCAGATGCTGCATCCCCAGCACCTCATCTACCAGCAGCCCAACAAACAGATCGTCGCGGTCCAGCACCAGCACCCGACGCTGCTTGCGGGCAGCGGTGGAGCTAACACCGAAAAACCGGCTCAGATCAACGATGGGCAACAGACGACCACGCACGTTAGCCACACCCCGTACCCAGGCCTTGACCCGGGGCAGCGCGGTGTAGCGCGGCTCGTGCAGGATTTCAGTGATTTCGCCCATGGCCGCCAGCATGGTACAGCCGGCGAGGCGAAAGCCAACGCCGCTCCAGGTCTCGCTGACCACGTCTTGCGACGGCAGGCCCGCGGCCTGCTGGCGGCATTGGCTGGCAAGCTGCTGCAGCAGCTCGAAGGGATGTTGAATATCTGACATGCCGTCCCTGTTCTCGTTCTTATCCGGCATCAACTAACGCGGCCTCGGCCCTAGCTGCCGAGTACGGTTTTCAGAGTCTTGATCAGGGTGGACTCGTCGACCGGCTTGGTCAGATAGTCCTTGGCGCCCTGGCGAGTACCCCAAACCTTGTCGGTTTCCTGGTCCTTGGTGGTTACGATGATGACGGGAATGTGTCCGGTTTCCGGATCTTTGGTCAGTTGCCGCGTTGCCTGAAAGCCGTTCAGGCCAGGCATCACGATATCCATCAGAACGGCGTCGGGTTTCTCCTGGCGGGCAAGAGCCACACCGTCGGCGCCGTTTTCGGCCTTGAGTACCTCGTAGCCGTGTTTTTCCAGCATGCCGGTCAGCTTGTACAGCTCAGTCGGCGAATCATCTACTACCAAAATGCGGGCCATCAGACTCCCCCGGGTTGTGCTCTGTGTTGCGTTCGCGCTCAGGCGCCGGCGGCGCCGGCCACGTTGCCGGACTGCGGAACATGCGCGCGGATGGCACCCAACAGCTCTTCCTTGCTGAAGGGTTTGGTCAGGTATTGGTCTGACCCGACGATACGGCCCTTAGCCTTGTCGAACAGACCGTCCTTGCTTGACAGCATGATGACCGGCGTCGCCCGGAAGGCGCTGTTGTTCTTGATCAGCGCGCAGGTCTGATACCCGTCAAGACGGGGCATCATGATGTCGACAAAGATGATATCCGGGTGGTTGTCGGCAATCTTGGCCAGCGCGTCAAAGCCGTCGACCGCGGTGATGACGGTGCATCCGACCTTCTTCAGCAGGGTCTCTGCCGTGCGTCGAATAGTCTTGCTGTCGTCAATCACCATGACTTTCAGGCTCTCGAAATTTTCTTCCATAAGACCAGCCTTTATTTTTGATGGAGGGTCGTACCTGTTGGCTGCGCCGACGCAGCCGCAGACCAGCCAATTCCCTGTCGGCGTACTTTTAGCATAGATTCGACGACCAATCTATAAACCCATCCCAGCGACGATACAGCTTGCGCAAAAGCACCATGCACTGGCTGCGCGCCGCCGGCGGCGCTACACTCGAAGCCCCCTGCAACAGCCTGGAATACACACCGCCCATGCGAACCCGCCTCGGTATCGTGATGGATCCGATCAACGCGATCCATTACAAGAAAGACAGTTCACTGGCCATGCTGCTGGCCGCCGCCCAACGCGACTGGGAGCTCTTCTACCTGGAGCCTCAGGACCTCTACCTGGTCGACGGCAAAGCCCACGGCTGCATGCGCCCACTCAAGGTGTTTGCCGACCCCGCCCGCTGGTACGAGCTGGGCGAGGAACAAAAAGCCCCGCTGGACAGCCTGGACGTCGTCCTGATGCGCAAGGACCCGCCCTTCGACAACGAATTTCTCTACGCCACACACATTCTCGAAGCAGCCGAGCGTGACGGCGTACTTATCGTAAACCGCCCTGCAAGTCTGCGTGATTGCAACGAGAAATTGTTCGCTACCCAGTTCCCGCAATGCGCACCGGATCACGTCGTTACCCGGCGCGCCGACATTCTGCGCGAATTTGCTGCAAAGCACCGTGACGTTATTCTCAAACCACTCGACGGCATGGGCGGGTCCATGATTTTCCGCATAAGGGAAAACGACCCCAACCTGAGCGTCATCATCGAGACCCTGACCCAGCACGGCACCGAGCAGATCATGGCCCAGCGCTACCTGCCGGAAATCAAGGACGGCGACAAACGCATCCTGATGATCCAGGGCGAGCCGGTACCCTATTGCCTGGCGCGCATTCCCCAGCAGGGCGAGACCCGCGGCAACCTGGCCGCCGGCGGCCGTGGCGAGGCGCGCCCGCTGACCGAGCGCGATCGCTGGATCGCGGCCCAGGTCGGCCCGACCCTGCGCGAGCGCGGCCTGCTGTTTGTAGGCCTGGACGTGATCGGCGACTACCTGACCGAAATCAACGTAACCAGCCCTACCTGCATCCGCGAAATTGATGCCGCCTACGACACCGACATTGGCGGTCGTCTGATGGACGCCATCGAGGCCCTGCTGCAGTCCCGCTAGGGCACAACGGCCTGTAGCTGCACGAGCGCAATCGTGCAGCCACAGGCTTCAGCGCCGCGCGCCGTCGACACCGACGGCGTGACCTGCCCCACAGAACAGCACATGGACTTTTGTGCCGTCGGCGGGCAGACTTCCACGGATACCGAGTTCGCCTATGGACAGCATGAATACCGCCGTGACCCCACCTGCGCCCAGCCACGCCCGCAACGTCACCTCCCGTGACCGTCTAGGCTTCACCCTGTTTATCGCTGCGGTGCTGCACGCCCTGCTGATTCTGGGTATTACCTTTGATCTGCCGACACCGAGCGAGCTGACCAAGAGCCTGGAAATCACCCTGGCCACGCAGCGGGCCGACGAGGCGCCGGAAGAGGCCGACTACCTGGCCCAGATCAACCAGCAGGGCAGCGGCACGCTGGAAGAAAAGGCCGCGCCCAGCACTACCGAAGAAGCAGACTTTCAGGACAGCGAGATCCACGAAGTCACCCCTCAGCAGCAGGTCACCGCGCCGCCGCCCGAGCAGGAGCAGCAAAAGGTCATCACCACCAGCGCACCCAAGGTCGACCAGGTCACCGCCGCGCCGCCAACAGCAGAGCCGGAGCCGGCACCCACCGCCGAGCTGAGCTTCAACATGAGCGACCTCTCGCGTGAAATCGCCAGCCTCGAGGCCCAACTGGCCGAAGAGCGCCAGGCTTACGCACGCCGTCCGCGCATCCTGCGACTGAACGCCGCCTCGACCATGGCCGACAAAGGTGCCTTCTACAAAGATGCCTGGCGCCGCAAGGTAGAACAGGTGGGCAACCTCAACTACCCCGCCGAAGCCCGCGCCAACCGCATTTATGGCAGCCTGCGCCTGATGGTCCAGATCAACCGTGACGGCAGCCTGCGCGATGTGCGCATTCTCGAATCCTCGGGCGAGAAGATTCTCGACGACGCGGCCATCCGCATCGTTCGTCTGGCTGCGCCCTTCATGCCCTTTACCGGCGAGCTGATGGATGTCGACGTGCTGGAAATCATCCGCACCTGGCGCTTTGAACCGGGTGACCGCGTATCCAGCTTCTGACCCGCTGACACGCCACCGCAACAACCGGCGTCAGTGCACGCCGGCCAAGCGCATTCTGGCACGCAACCGCCTTGCCCTGTCTGGCCTTCGGCCTGATACTGTGGGCATGCAGACCTCGCCGAACTACCTCACGCACCATTTTCTGATCGCCATGCCCCACATGGCCGACGACCGTTTTGATCACAGCCTGATCTACCTCTGTGACCACAGCGCCGAGGGCGCCATGGGCCTGGTGATCAATCAGCCCAGCGACCTCAGCCTGGATGACCTGCTGGAGCAACTGGCGCCCGAGCTGAGCGGCCGCACCCGACAAACCGTCTTCAACGGCGGCCCGGTTGAGCCCGAACGCGGCTTTGTACTGCACGATGGCGAGCGCCGCTGGGAGTCGAGCGCCGAGCTGGGGCCGCTGACATTGACCACCTCGCAGGACATCCTGCGGGCCATGGCGTGCGGCGAAGGCCCCCAGCAGGCGCTGATCACCCTCGGCTACGCCGGCTGGGGCGCCGGTCAGCTGGAGCAGGAGCTGGCCAACAATGTCTGGCTCAGTTGCCCGGCCGAACACCACATTCTCTTCCAGCTGCCCAGCGGCGAGCGCCTGAACGCCGCCGCACGCACGCTGGGCATCGACTGGGCCCTGTTGACCAGCCAGGCGGGCCACGCCTGATGCCGAATGCACATCGCCGCGCCATGGCCTTCGACTACGGCACCCGCCAGATCGGCGTCGCCGTCGGCCAAACCCTGACCGGCAGCGCCGAGCCGCTGACCAACCTGCGCGCCCGTGACGGCGTGCCCGACTGGGATCAGCTCGCCAGACTGATACGCGAATGGGAGCCGAACGTGCTGGTCGTCGGCCTGCCGCTGAACATGGACGGCAGCGCCAGCGACATGAGCGAACGCGCCGCCCGCTTTGCCCGCCGCCTCAACGGCCGCTTTCAGCTGCCGGTCGAGACCGTCGACGAACGCCTGAGCACCTTCGAGGCGAAACAGCATTTAAAGGATCAGGGACGCACGCCGAGCAGCTACCGGGACGACCCGGTCGACAGCCTCGCCGCCGCCCTGCTGTTGCAAACCTGGCTGAGCAGCCAGAGCAAGGAGACATGATGAGTACACTTCCTGCGGTCGACGGTCTGCTGGCCGACATGGCCGAACAGCTGCGCGCCCACCTCAGCGCGCGGCAGATCAGCGACCCGGCCTTTGTCGGCATTCACACCGGCGGCGTCTGGGTCGCCGAGGCGCTGCACAGCAAGGTTGCCCCCGAGGCGCCGATGGGCACCCTCGACATCGCTTTTTACCGCGACGATTTTGAACAGCACGGACTGCCGCAGCGGGTACGCCCCTCGGAACTGCCGTTCACCGTCGATGACCGCCACATCATCCTGGTCGACGACGTACTGATGACCAGTCGCACCATTCGCGCCGCCCTAAACGAGCTGTTCGATTATGGCCGCCCCGCTTCCGTCACTCTGGTTACGCTGCTGGACGTCGACGCCCGTCAGCTGCCGATCCGCGCCGACATCCTTGGCGCCAGTCTGGCCCTGCCTGCGGGCCAGCGGGTAAAATTGACCGGCCCAAGCCCCCTGCAACTGACTCTGACCGCCGCCACCAATTGAGATCGCCATGAGCCTGACGCCGCACCACCTGCAACTCAACCAACAGGGCCAGCTGCGCCACTTCCTGACCATTGAAGGGCTGTCGCGCGAACTGCTGACCGAACTGCTCGACACCGCCGACTCCTTCCTTGAAGTGGGCGAGCGCGCCGTCAAGAAGGTTCCGCTGCTGCGCGGCAAGACGGTCTGCAACGTGTTCTTCGAGAACTCTACGCGCACCCGCACCACCTTTGAGCTGGCCGCCAAGCGGCTCTCGGCGGACGTGCTCAACCTGAACATTTCCACCTCCTCGACCAGCAAGGGCGAAACCCTGTTCGACACCCTGCAGAATCTGGAGGCCATGGCGGCCGACATGTTCGTGGTGCGCCACGGCGACTCCGGCGCCGCGCACTTTATCGCCGAGCGGGTCTGCCCCGACGTTGCCGTGATCAATGCCGGCGACGGCAACCACGCGCACCCGACCCAGGCGATGCTCGACATGCTGACTATCCGCCGCCACCGTGGCGACTTCGAGAATCTCTCGGTCGCCATCGTCGGCGACATCCTGCACTCGCGGGTCGCGCGCTCCAACATGCTGGCGCTGAAAACCCTCGGCTGCCCGGACATCCGCGTGATTGCACCGCGCACCCTGCTGCCCGAAGGCATCGATCAGTACGGCGTACGCGTCTTCAACGACCTGCGCGTCGGCCTGCGCGACGTTGACGTGGTGATCATGCTGCGCCTGCAGAAAGAGCGCATGCAAAGCGGCCTGCTGCCGAGTGAAAGCGAGTTCTACAAGCTCTACGGCCTGACCCGCGAAACCCTGGCACTGGCCAAGCCCGATGCGCTGGTCATGCACCCGGGCCCGATCAACCGCGGCGTCGAGATCGAGTCTGACGTCGCCGACGGCCCGCAATCGGTGATCCTTAAACAGGTTACCTACGGCATTGCCGTACGCATGGCCGTGATGTCGATGGCCATGACCGGACAGACCACCCAGCGCCAGCTCACCCAGGAAGCGAACTGAACCATGCGACTGACGATTGAAGGCGCCCGGGTCATCGACCCCGCCAGCCAGTTTGACGAGATCACCGACCTGCATATCGCCGCCGGCCACATTCAAGCCATTGGCGCCGCGCCCGAGGGCTTCACGCCGAATCAGGTTATCGACGCCCGCGGGCTGATCGCCTGCCCCGGCCTGGTCGACCTGAACGTCGCCCTGCGCGAGCCCGGCTACAGCCGCAAGGGCACTATCGCCAGCGAGACACGCGCGGCCGCCGCCGGTGGCGTGACCACCCTGTGCTGCCCACCCGATACCCGACCGGTACTGGACACTCCGGCAGTCGCCGAGCTGATCCTCGACCGCAGTCAGGCGGCCGGCAACGCCCGGGTGCTGCCCATTGGCGCGCTGACCAAAGGCCTGGAAGGTGATCAGTTGAGCGAGCTGGTCGCCCTGCGCGATGCCGGCTGCGTCGCCTTTACCCAAGGCCTGACGCCGATGGCCGGCAACCGCATCCTGCGCCGTTCACTGGAATACGCCGCCACCTTCGACCTGACCATCATCTTCACCCCGCAGGATGCCGATCTGGCCGAGGGCGGCATGGCCCACGAAGGGCCGACCGCCTCTCGCCTTGGCCTGGTCGGGATTCCGGAAAGCGCTGAAACCGTCGCACTGGCCCGAGATTTGCTGCTGATTGAGCAAACCGGCGTGCGCGCGCACTTCAGCGGCCTGACCAGCGCCAGAGCGATGGACATGCTGGCCGACGCCCAGGCCCGTGGCCTGCCGGTGACCGCCGACGTTGCTGCCTACCAACTGCTGCTGTGCGACGAAGACCTGGTTGGTTTTTCCAGCCAGCTGCACGTCATGCCGCCGCTACGCTCCGCCGCCGACCGCCGCGCCCTGCGCGAGGCAGTGCAGAGCGGCGTGGTGCAGGCCATTGCATCGCATCACCGGCCACACGAAGCCGAAGCCAAGCGCGTGCCCTTTGCCGCCTCGGCGCCGGGTATCAGCAGTGTCGAAATTCTGCTGCCGCTGGCACTCACGCTGGTGGCCGACGGCCTGCTGGAGTTGCCGGCAGCGCTCTCGCGGGTCACCAGCGGGCCGGCCAGTGCACTGGGCCTGCCAGCGGGCATTGGCCAGCTGCAGCTTGGCGGTGCGGCGGACATCACCCTGTTTGACCCGGCACAGGCCTGCGAGATCGGCCGAAACTGGCTATCTCGGGGCAGTAACTGCCCCTTTATAGGGCAAGGCGCGCCCGCAGCGGTTACCCATACCCTGCACGGCGGAAAGCTGGTATATCAACTGACCTGACGCTGCTGTCAGCGCGGCGCCGGGCAGCCGGCCAACACTGAGCGACTGGAAGGACACAGGCATGGCCGCATTCGGCTTACGTGGTAAATCCCTGCTGGCACTATTGCTGGCCTGCTTACTGGCATTGGTGCCAGCCGGCCTGATCGGCTGGTCGGTGCTCAACAACATCCACCAGCACTTCGGCGAAGGCTACGCGCGCAACGCAACCCTGCTCAGCCGCGAGCGCATCAGCGCCCCGATCAGCCGCGAGCTGGCCCTGTCGCTGCGCTTTGCCAATTCCGAAGTCACCCGCCAGTGGCTACGCGACCCGGACGACCCGGCCAAGGCCGACCTGTTCTTCCGTGAAGCCGAGCTGTACCGCCAGGACTTCCGCGACCACGCCTACTTCATCGGCCGTCTGGATACGCTGGGCTACTACTTCAACGGCGGCGACCAGGCCCCCAGTCGCGAGCCGCGCTACATTCTCAACCCGGATTCCGACGCCGACCGCTGGTTTTTCAGCACCCTGCGCAACACCGAGGGCTTCAACCTCAACGTTGACGTAAACCCAGAGCTGGATACCACCAAGGTCTGGCTCAATATGGTGGTCGAAGACGAGGATGGCAGCGTGCTGGCACTGGCCGGCTCGGGGCTGGATTTGTCTGACTTCATTCGCGACTTCATCACCAGCGAAACCGCCGGCGTCACGCCGATGATCGTGGATGCCGACGGCGCCATTCAGGCGCACCAGGACCGCAGCCTGATCGTGATGAACTCCGGTGCCGGCGCCAGCACCGCCAGCGGCAGCAACCTGCTCAACCTGGTCGACGAAAGTGACCGCAACGCCGTGCGCGTAGCACTGGTCAAGGTCAGCCAGCAGCCGGGCAGCGTGGTGACCCTGCCGGTCAAACTGCAGAACGCCAATCAACTGCTGGCCATCACCTACCTGCCGGAGCTGGACTGGTACGTCGCCAACGCCGTCGACCTGAGCACCGCCGAGGTCATCGACAGCGCCTGGGTCACCCCGCTGCTGATCGGCCTGGGTGTACTGCTGATTCTGCTGGTGCTGATCTTTGCCTTTGCCATCGAGCGCCTGCTGCTCGGCCCGCTGCGCCAGCTTAAGCGAGGCGCACAGGCCATGGCCGCCGGTCAGTATGACGTTGCCATGCCCGCCGGGCGAAACGACGAGATCGGCGAGCTGAGCGATGCCTTTGGGGTTATGGCGAAGAAAGTCCGCAGCCACACCCAGGAGCTGGAGCAGCGCGTGCAGGAGCGCACCCGCGATCTGGAAGAGGTCAACCAGCAGATGCGCACCGCGCAGCGCAAGATTGCCGACTCCATCGATTACGCCAGCCTGATCCAGCGCTCCATTCTGCCCAACCGTGAGCTGGTCAACGCCCTCGGCGAGCACCACGCCGTGCTCTGGCGCCCGCGCGACGTGGTCGGCGGTGACTTTTACATCTTCCACAGCGATCAGGACCACTGCCTGTTCGGCGTGGTCGACTGCGCCGGCCACGGCGTGCCCGGCGCGTTGATGACCATGCTGGCGCACGCCGCCCTGGACCAGGCGATCAGCGATTGCGGCATGCAGGATCCGGCAGCCGTACTGCAACGTACCGACCGTATCCTGCGCCACATGCTCAGCGACGCCAACGAAGCCAAGTCGGTCGCCACCAATATGGACGTAGGTCTGGCCTACGTTGATCTGAAGCAGGGCAACGTTACCTTCTCCGGTGCCAAGATAGCCCTGTACTACAGCGACGGCGACACGGTCGACCACCTTCCGGGCGCGCGCCGAGCACTTGGTGACAAGCGTCAGGGCGAGTACCACAACAGCCAGATCGAGCTGCGCGCAGGCCGCACCTTCTACCTGTGTACCGACGGCTTCCTGGACCAGGCAGGCGGCGAACGCGGCTTCGGCTTCGGCAACAGCCGCTTTGCCGACATGCTGCGCGCCCACGCCAGCCTGCCACTGAACGAGCAAAGTGCGGCATTCAGCGATACACTGGCCGCCTATCAGGGTGATTATCCGCAGCGCGACGATATCACCATGCTGTGTTTCCGTTTTGACTGAGCCCGCAACAGGAGCCGTAATGGACAACATCGACCTATTCGCCATGCGCGAACGTTTCAATAGCCAGCAGATCATGCTGTGCTTTAACGGGCCGATTTCGCGCAGCCTGATTGAAGAGATCGGCAATGCGCTGCGTAACTACTTGGCTGCCGACCACGCCCATCCCAGCGCGGCCATGGACGTGTTTGCGGTCTACATCGAGATGACGCAGAACATCAGCCACTACACCCGTTCCAAGGGCTGGAACGAGCAGGAAGCCGGCGCCACCGTGGTGGTCTCGCGCAACGAAGACAACCGCTACGTGGTCTCCGCCGGCAACCTGATCGAAAGCGGTGACGGCGACAGCCTGGTCGCCGCCATTGACCAGCTCGCCCAGCTGGACAAAGCCGGCCTGAAAGCGGCCTACAAGGAACAACTGCGCCGCCCGCGTGACGCCGAGCGCGCCTCCGGCGCCGGTCTCGGGCTGATCGACATCGCCCGTAAATCCAGTGCGCCGCTGCAGGCTTCACTGCAGCCTGCCGCCGACGGTCGCAGCTTTTTCAGCCTGCGCGCCGTGATCTGATCGAATCGAGAGCACCAGATAATGAACGACTTCAGTATTCCCAGTTCCCAGTCCACTCCGGAAGTCCGCAGTGACTGGGCAGCCGGCCAACTGTTCATGGCCGGCGACTCCTACCCGGAGAACTCCTTCGACATGTTCCAGCAGGTCTTCGACTGGATCGAAGGCTACCTTGCCGAGGGCGGCAAGCCGCTCAGCCTGGAACTGCGCCTGCTGTATTTGAACACCAGCAGCGTCAAGGCCATGATGGATGTATTCGACCTGCTCGAAGCTGCGCACCAGGATGGCGCGCAGGTACAGGTCAACTGGTACTACGACCCGCAGAACGAACGCGTGGCCGAGCTGGCGGAAGAGTTCAAGGAAGACTGCACCTTCACCTTCAACATCATCAACCACAGCTGAGGCGCCCATGAAAGCGTCGAAAGAGGGTCTGGAAGTTCAGATCCAAAAGCTGCTAGACAGTGGCGAGCACGAGGACAGTCCGCTGTCGGCGCCGCTGCGCGAGCTATGGACGGCGCACCAGGACCTGGCCCGGCGTATCGATCGCATCAGCCACATTTCCGACGGCTTTCAAAGCCTGGCCAAGCAGCGTGAGCAGTCGCTGACCGAGCGCCTGAACAAGCAGCTGCGCCAGCTGGAAAAGGTCGCACGCATCTCCGACCGCTACCAGAACATGATGCGCGACCTCAACGAGGCCCTGCGCGAGGCCTCGACCCACGACGCCCTCACCGGCCTGGCCAACCGCCGCCTGCTGGTCGAGAAGCTGAAGAAAGAAGTCGAGCGCTATGCCCGTTATCAGCGCCCGTTCAGCATTGCCATGCTGGATGTCGACCACTTCAAGGGCATCAACGACCGCTACGGCCACGAAGTGGGCGACGGCGCGCTGATCGAGATAGCACGGGTGCTGGATGCAGAAATCCGCGAAAACGACCTGTGCGGCCGCTGGGGTGGGGAAGAGTTTCTGATTCTGCTGCCAGAGACCGGCGACAAGGCTGCCGGACTGGTGATGGAGCGCGTACGCAACGCAGTTGAGCGACTGACCATTCGCGTGCAGGACGAGTCGGTTTACATGACCGTCAGCATCGGCGTAGCGGAGCACCGCAAGGAGTCGAGCTACTCCGACACCATCAGCCGTGCCGACCACGCCCTGCTGGTCGCCAAGCGCGGCGGCCGCAACCAGCTGAGCACCGCCACAGACTAAGCGGGCAAGCCTGCACCGCGCTTGCCCGGCCTGCCAGCCTCAACGGCGATTGCGCAGGGCCACGTCCTCTTCTTCTTCCAGCGAGAAGCCACCTGCCTGCTGATCCTGCATCAGATGCTTGCCATCGGTCTCCGAGCCCAACTTGATCATCAGACGCAGGTCGTTGGCCGAGTCAGCATGGGCCAGCGCATCTTCATAGGTGATTTCACCGGTGCTGTAGAGCTTGTACAGCGCCTGGTCAAAGGTCTGCATGCCCACTTCATTGGAGCGCGCCATCAGCGGTTTGAGCTCGTGCACCTCACCCTTGCGGATCATGTCAGCCGCCAGCGGGGTGTTAAGCAATACTTCAATCGCCGCACGCCGGCCCTTGCCGTCCGGTGTCGGAATCAACTGCTGGGCAACGATGGCCTTGAGGTTCAGCGACAGGTCCATCCAGACCTGTTGATGCATCTCGTTGGGGAAGAAGTGAATGATGCGGTCCAGCGCCTGGTTGGCGTTGTTGGCGTGCAGAGTGGCCAGACACAGGTGACCGGTTTCGGCAAACGCCACCGCGTGGTCCATGGTCTCCTTGGTCCGCACCTCACCAATCAGGATCACATCCGGCGCCTGGCGCAGGGTGTTCTTCAGCGCCACTTCGAACGAGTCGGTATCAATGCCCACTTCACGCTGGGTCACGATGCAATTCTGGTGCTGGTGAATGAACTCGATCGGATCTTCGATGGAGATGATATGGCCGCTGGAATGCTTGTTGCGGTAACCGATCATGGAGGCCAGCGAGGTCGACTTACCGGTACCCGTCGCACCGACAAAAATAACCAGCCCGCGCTTGGTCATTGCCAGCTGCTTGAGAACATCAGGCAGGCGCAGCTCTTCCATGGTCGGGATGTTGATCTCGATCCGCCGCAGCACCATGCCCACCAGGTTGCGCTGGTAGAAGGCACTGACCCGGAAGCGGCCAATGCCGCGCGCACTGATCGCAAAGTTGCACTCGCGATTCTCGGCAAACTCGCGGCGCTGGGCCTCGGTCATCACCCCGAGGACGGTCTCGCGGGTCTGTTCCGGTGAAAGGGGGGTTTTGGTAACCGGCAGAATCTTGCCGTGAACCTTCATGCTCGGCGGGACACCGGCGGTAATGAACAGGTCGGAGGCGCCCTTCTCGACCATCAACCGCAACAGCTTTTCAAACTCCATGCTCTGCCTCTTTTTTCCTTTGCGGCAGGCAGCTCAGTGCCTGCCATAACTGCCGGCCGGGTTAGAAGCCGTCGACTGCCTTGGCTTTCTCGCGGGCGCTTTCCTTGGTAACCAGACCTTTGGCGACCAGGCCTTTCAGGCACATGTCGAGGGTCTGCATACCAATGTTGCCGCCGGTCTGAATGGCCGAATACATCTGCGCAATCTTGTCTTCACGGATCAGGTTACGGATGGCCGGGGTGCCGATCATGATCTCGTGGGCCGCGACCCGACCGCCGCCGATCTTCTTCAGCAGGGTCTGGGAAATAACCGCCTGCAGCGACTCCGACAGCATGGAGCGCACCATGGCCTTTTCTTCACCGGGGAACACGTCAACGATACGGTCGATGGTCTTGGCAGCAGAGGTGGTGTGCAGGGTGCCGAACACCAGGTGACCGGTTTCTGCGGCGGTCAGCGCCAGGCGAATGGTCTCAAGGTCACGCATCTCACCCACCAGGATGATGTCCGGGTCTTCCCGCAGGGCGGAGCGCAGGGCTTCGGCAAAGCCGAGGGTGTCGCGGTGCACTTCACGCTGGTTGACCAGGCACTTCTTGGACTCGTGAACGAATTCGATCGGGTCTTCGATGGTCAGGATGTGCTGGTACTTGGTGCTGTTGAGGTAGTCCACCATCGCCGCCAAGCTGGTCGACTTGCCCGAACCGGTCGGGCCGGTCACCAGCACCAGACCACGCGGGTTGTCGGAAATCTTCTTGAACACATCGCCCATGCCCAGATCTTCCATGGTCAGTACCTTGGAAGGAATGGTCCGGAACACGGCGCCAGCACCGCGGTTCTGGTTGAAGGCGTTAACTCGGAAGCGCGCGACGCCGGGCACTTCGAAGGAAAAGTCAGTTTCCAGGAATTCTTCGAAATCCTTGCGCTGCTTGTCATTCATGATGTCGTAGATCAGCGCATGAACCTGCTTGTGATCCATGGCCGGCACGTTGATGCGACGCACGTCGCCATCGACGCGAATCATGGGCGGCAATCCTGCCGACAGGTGCAAGTCCGACGCGCCCTGTTTGGCGCTGAAGGCTAACAGCTCGGTAATATCCATAGGGTTCCCCATAACGTCCGGCAAGCATGTAGAATGCGGACAGTGTCTTATTCCATTGGCAAGGTATTAACGTCCGTAATGTCCACGATAGCAGAGAATATTGCAAACGTTCGTGAACGTATTAAGAGGGCGGCCGAGGTCGCCGGACGCGATCCGGCCGCCATTACCCTGCTGGCCGTCAGCAAGACCAGACCCGCCGGCGACATTCGCGAGGCCTGGGCAGCCGGCCAGCGCGATGTCGGCGAGAACTACCTGCAGGAGGCCCTCGACAAGATGGCTGAGCTGCAGGACCTGCCACTGCACTGGCACTTCATCGGGCCAATCCAGTCCAACAAGACCCGCGCCATCGCTGAGCACTTTGACTGGGTGCACAGCGTAGACCGGCTGAAAATCGCCCAGCGCCTGTCTGATCAGCGCCCCGAGAGCCTGCCGGCACTCAATATTTGTCTGCAGGTCAATATCAGTGGCGAAGACAGCAAATCCGGCGTGACGCTGGCCGAGCTGCCGGCGCTGGCCGAGGCCGTCGCCGCGCTGCCGCGCCTGCAACTACGCGGATTGATGGCGATTCCGGCACCGGCCGACAGCAGCGAGCAGCGGCGCGTGCCGCTGGCCGCCCTGCGCGAGGCCGCCACACAGCTGTCACTGCCACTGGACACACTGTCGATGGGCATGAGCGATGACCTGACCGAAGCGGTACAGGAAGGCGCCACCATCGTGCGTATCGGCACCGCCCTGTTCGGGCAGCGCCAGTACCCCCAACCCTAATTTGCACGCGCAGCGAGGTTTTCATGACTGCACCCGTAATCGGATTCATCGGCGCCGGTAACATGGCCACCAGCCTGATCGGCGGCATGCTGCAGAAGAACGTCAAACCGGCCAACCTGATCGCCAGCGACAGCAAGCCCGAACAGTGCGCAGCGCTTGAGCGTCAATTCCAGATTCGCACCAGCACCGACAACGCCGTACTGGCGGCCGAGTGCGACGTGCTGCTGCTGGCGGTCAAGCCGCAGGTCATGCAGGACGTCTGCCGCGCCCTGCCGCGCGAGCGCAAGCCGGGCCAGCTGATCATCTCGATTGCCGCCGGTATCAGCTGCGACAGCCTGGAAAACTGGCTGGGTGCCGGTACTGCCATCGTGCGCTGCATGCCCAACACGCCGTCGCTGCGCGGCCAGGGCGTCAGCGGCCTGTACGCCACCCCGGCGGTCAGCGAGACACAGCGCGAGCAGGCCGAGTCCATCCTCAACGCCGTGGGCATCAGCGTGTGGCTGGATGAAGAAAAGCTGATCGACGCGGTCACTGCCGTGTCCGGCAGCGGCCCGGCCTACTTCTTCTATCTGATCGAAGCCATGATCGATGCAGGCGAAAAGCTCGGCCTGCCGCGCGACACCGCCGAGCGTCTGGCGCTGTTTACCGGCCTGGGTGCGGCCGACATGGCGGTGCACAGCGACGTGGACGTAGCCGAGCTGCGCCGCCGCGTCTGCTCGCCCAACGGTACCACCGAGCGCGCAATTGAAACCTTCCGTAGCCAGGGCTTGCCCAAGATGGTCGACGACGCCATGCAGGCCTGTGCCGACCGCGCCGCCGAAATGTCCCGCGAGCTTGCCTGAGGAAATAGCATGAACAGCCTGAACACGGCCGCAATCTACCTGATCCAGACGTTGGGCAGTCTCTATCTGCTGATCGTGCTGCTGCGCTTTTTGCTGCAGCTGGTCCGTGCTGACTTCTACAATCCCCTGTCCCAGTTCATCGTACGCGCCACCAAGCCCCTCTTGATGCCGCTGCGCCGCATTATCCCGGGCTACGGCGGGCTGGACTTTGCCTCGCTGGTGCTGGGCATTGCCATCCAACTGGTGATGCTGATCCTGATCATCCTGCTGATGGGCTACGCGCTGCCCAACATCCTGCTGCTGGTCAGCTGGGCGGCGATTGGTGTGCTGGCGCTGTTTGTGAAGATCTTCTTCTTTGCGCTGATCATCAGCGTGATCCTGTCCTGGGTCGCGCAGGGCAGCTACAACCCGGCGGTGATTCTGATCAACCAGCTGTGTGAACCGATTCTGGCGCCGATTCGCAAGATCCTGCCGGCGCTGGGCGGCCTGGACCTCTCACCGATCTTTGCCTTTATTGCCATTCGCCTGTTCGACATGCTGGTGATCGCCAACCTGGCCGCCGCAGCCGGTATGCCCGGAGGGCTGACGCTGACGCTGTAGGCGGCCGCGCATGCCCTTTTACCACTGGCAAGGCGAGGACCTGCTGCTCGACTGCCACCTGCAACCCGGCGCCAAGCGCGCCGAGTTTGCCGGCCAGCACGGTGAACGCCTGAAGATTCGCATCAGCGCACCACCGGTCGACGGCAAGGCCAACGAGGCGCTGATCCGCTTTCTGGCCGACGCCTTTGCCGTCAGCCGCCAGCAGGTCAGCTTTCTGAGCGGCCAGAGCAGCCGGCAAAAACGACTGCTGATACAAACACCCCGGCAATTGCCAACCGAGCTGGGCATCCAGCGGCGCTGATGATTGCGCCGCAACGACGCGCTATTTAGACTGGCGCATCCATTATTGGCCCTTCGCCTGCCCGCTGTACCCGGGAGCAACACTCCCTGCGAAGCCCGGCCAAGCGACACAGGAACAGGTTACCGATGTCCGAACTACCTGCCGATTCCGTCGGCCTGGTCACCCCCCAGCGCCACACATTTACCGAGCCACTATCACTGGCCTGCGGCAAGCAGCTGCCGAGCTACGAGCTGGTCTACGAGACCTACGGTAAGCTCGACGCCAGCGCCAGCAACGCGGTGCTGATCTGCCACGCCCTGTCCGGCCATCACCACGCCGCCGGTTACCACAGCATGGATGAGCGCAAGCCCGGCTGGTGGGACAACTGCATTGGCCCCGGCAAGGCCATCGACACCAATCGCTTCTTTGTCGTCAGCCTGAACAACCTCGGCGGCTGCCATGGTTCCACCGGCCCCTCCAGCATCGACCCGGCAACGGGCAAGAGCTACGGCGCCAACTTCCCGGTGCTGACCGTCGAGGACTGGGTACACAGTCAGGCGCGACTGGCAGATGTGTTGGGCATCACCCAGTGGGCAGCGGTCGTAGGCGGCAGCCTGGGCGGCATGCAGGCGCTGCAGTGGGCGATCAGCTACCCCGAGCGTATCCGCCACTGCGTGGCGATTGCCACCGCGCCCAAGCTGTCGGCGCAGAATATCGCCTTCAACGAGGTGGCCCGCCAGGCCATCATCACCGACCCGGACTTTCACAACGGCGACTACGCCGCCTTTGGCGTGATCCCCAAGCGCGGCCTCATGCTGGCGCGCATGGTCGGCCACATTACCTACCTGTCGGATGACTCGATGGGCGCCAAGTTCGGCCGCGATCTACGCTCCGATCAACTCAACTACGACCTCACCAGTGTCGAGTTCGAGGTGGAAAGCTACCTGCGCTATCAGGGGCAGGAGTTCTCCGGCCGCTTCGACGCCAACACCTATCTGCTGATGACCAAGGCGCTGGACTACTTTGACCCGGCTGGCGCCCATGGCGGCGACTTGGCCCGTACACTGGCAGGGGTCAAGGCACGCTGCCTGGTGATGTCGTTCACTACGGACTGGCGCTTTTCGCCAGAACGCTCGCGCGAGCTGGTAGACGGTCTGCTGGCCGCGCGCAAAGACGTCAGCTATCTGGAGATTGAAGCAGCGCAGGGCCACGACGCCTTCCTGCTGCCCATTCCCCGCTACATCGAGGCCCTGAGTGGCTACATGAACCGCATCGAGGTGAGCCAATGAGCCTGCGCGCCGACCTTGAGATCATCCAGCAGTGGATTCGCCCCGGCAGCCGCGTACTCGACCTGGGCTGCGGCGAAGGCCAGTTGCTACGTCACCTGCGCGACCACAAGCAGGTACAGGGCTACGGTCTGGAGATTGACCCGGACAAGATCAGCAGTTGTATCCGCCATGGCGTCAACGTAATGGAGCAGAACCTGGATGAGAGCCTCGACAACTTCGAGGACAACAGCTTCGACACCGTAGTCATGACCCAGTCGCTGCAGGCCATGCACTACCCTGACCGGGTACTGGAAGACATGCTGCGCATCGGCCACGAAGGCATTCTGACCTTCCCCAACTTTGCCCACTGGCGCTGCCGCTGGTATCTGGGCACCAAGGGCCGCATGCCCGTCTCGGAATTCATGCCCTATACCTGGTACAACACGCCGAACATCCACTTCTGCACCTTCAAGGACTTTGAGCAATTGTGCCGCGAGCGCGGCATCAAGGTACTGGACCGCCTGGTGGTCGATCAGACACACCAGAGCAGTTGGTTCAGTGGCCTGTGGCCCAACCTGCTGGGTGAAGTGGCAATCTACCGCGTTAGCCGCTGATAAGGAGCACTGCCATGTTTCGTCAATTCTGCCTGCTGGGCCTGATGCTGCTCAGCCTCAACGCCATCGCCGGCCCGGAGCCTACCCGCTTTGGCGACCTAGTGGTCTACCACAACGTGTTCAACAGCAGCATGCTGCAGCCCGACATCGCCGCCAGCGCAGGCCTCATGCGCGGGCCGACCCACGGCGTACTCAACGTGGCGGTGCAGCGCCCGGACGGCAGCGCGGTGGACGCAGTGCTCAAGGGCGAGGTACGCAGCCTGATCGGTCAGCCGGTCGCGCTCGACTTCAAACGCATTCAGGAAGGCGACGCCATCTACTTTGTCGCCAATTACAGCGCCACCCAACGCGGTGTACTGCTGTTCAAGGTGGACATTCAGGCCGAAGAAGGTGCCATGGTGCACAGCCTGAGCTTCCAGCAGGAGTTTTTCCCCGATGACCAATAAAACTGCCCTGCCCTTCGGTGAGTTAGTGCTCGCCAGCAACAACAAGGGCAAACTGGCCGAGCTACAGGCCATGCTGGGTGACAGCATCAAGGTACGCCCGCAAAGCGACTTCACCGATATCGAAGCCGAAGAAACCGGCCTCACCTTCGTCGAAAACGCGCTGATCAAGGCCCGCCATGCCGCCAGCGTATCGGGCCTGCCCGCCCTGGCCGACGACTCCGGCCTGGCGGTCGACGCCCTTGGCGGCGCGCCCGGCATCTACTCCGCCCGCTACGCCGGCGGCGCTGGTGACGCGGCCAACAACGCCAAGCTGCTCGACGCCTTGAAAGACGTGCCCGATGCCGAGCGCGGCGCCCGGTTCATCTGCGCCCTCGCTCTGCTGCGCCACGCCGAAGACCCGATTCCGCTGATCTGCGAAGGCGCCTGGGAAGGCCGCATCCTGCACGCCGCCAGCGGCGAGCACGGCTTTGGCTACGATCCGCTGTTCTGGGTACCGGAACGCGACTGCTCCAGCGCCGAACTCAGCCCGCAGGAAAAAAACCAGCTGAGTCACCGGGCGCGGGCGATGGCACTACTAAAAGCCAGGTTAGCGCTACCTTGAAGCAGCCAGAAGCTGGAAGCCGGAAGCTGGAAGCTCAAACCCGCACGGACAGCTTAGAGCTTGCAACTTCAAGCTTGCAGCTGCCGCCCCTGGCGGCCTACATCCACATCCCCTGGTGCGTAAAGAAGTGCCCCTACTGCGACTTCAACTCGCACACCAGTCACGACGCACTGCCCGAAGCAGCGTACGTTGATGCGCTGATCGAGGATCTGGAGCAGGACCTGCAAGCACTCGATGGCCTGCCCGCCCGGCCGCTGACGTCGATCTTCTTCGGTGGCGGTACGCCGAGCCTGTTTTCGGCCGCCGCCCTCGACCGTTTTCTGCAGACGCTGAACCAGCGCGTGCCGTTCGCCGATGACATCGAAATCACCCTCGAAGCCAACCCCGGCACCTTCGAGCAGGCCAAGTTTCGCGACTACCGGCTGGCGGGCATCAACCGCCTGTCGATTGGCATCCAGAGTTTCAACGCCGAGCATCTGAAGGCGCTGGGCCGCATCCATGACGACCGCGAAGCCCTCGGCGCCGTCGACATGGCGCGCCGCGCCGGCTTCGACAACCTGAACCTGGACCTGATGCACGGCTTGCCGAATCAGGACAATGCCCAGGCCATGGCCGATCTGGATCAGGCGATGGCGCTCGCACCCGAGCACCTGTCCTGGTATCAGCTGACGCTCGAGCCCAACACCGTATTCTACTCGCGCCCGCCCACGCTGCCCGAGGAAGACATCCTCTGGTCGATTCAGGAGGCCGGGCTGCAACGGCTGGCTGCCGGCGGTTACGCCCAGTACGAAATCTCGGCCTACGCCAAGGCCGGTCGCCGCGCCCGCCATAACCTCAACTACTGGCAGTACGGCGACTTTCTGGGCCTGGGCGCCGGTGCGCACGGCAAGCTAACCGACGCCAACGGCGCCGTGCAGCGCTACTGGAAGACCCGCCTGCCCAAGGACTACCTCAACCCGGACAAAGCCTATCTGGCCGGCAGCAAGACGCTGGATAGCGACGAGTTGCCTTTCGACTTTCTGATGAACGCCCTGCGCCTGGTCGACGGCGTGCCCAGCGCCTGGTACGCCGAGCGCACGGGCCAGTCACTGGAGCAGATTGCCGACCCCCTGAAGCAGGCCGAGACCAAAGGCCTGCTCGAGCCCTGGCAACAGCAACTGCGCCCGACCGAGCGCGGCCGGCTGTTCCTCAACGACCTGCTGGAAATGTTCCTCTAGGCACTTCGCAAGGCCGGGTTCCTGCTCGACCGCGCGCATGCAGCGCCGACCCTGGTCGAGCGGGAGCTCGACCCTCCCGAAACCCACACCCACCCTGCGTGCTAGCCGGGAAGGCCGAGTTCCAACTCGGCCAAAAGCGCATTCCAAACTCGCTTTGCCACCGTTAACGGACGTTTGATTACCATCCGTTACATCAATAGCCCTTGCCGCATGAACGTACAGTCAGCAGAATTGGTTCAATCTGGATAAACCTCGCTACGTGCCGGCACCTATGCACGGCAACGCCACTACAACAACAGGTGCCCCCTCGCCGCCCTTGGCAGGTCGAGCAGACACCCCACCCGGAGGCCCCATGAATCCCTTCAGCTTTGCTACCACCGCACAGATCCTTTGCGAATCCGGCTCCGCCGCCCAGCTGGGCGAGCTGTGCAAGCTGCGCGATGCCCACCGCGTGCTTATCGTTACCGACCCCGGTATCACCAAGATCGGCCTGCTCAATGACGTACTGCCGACTCTGGCCAAGGCGCAAGTTGCCGCCGAAGTATTCGATAAGGTAGAAGCGGACCCGCCGGAGTCCGTGGTGTTGGCCGCCGTTGAGCAGGCCAAATCCATGCAGGCGGAGCTGATCATCGGCTTTGGTGGCGGCAGCTCGATGGACGTGGCCAAGCTGGTTGCCCTGCTCGCTCACCCCAACTGCGCGCAAACCCTGCAAGACATTTACGGCGTGGGCAATGCCCGCGGCCAACGCCTGCCGCTGATTCAGGTGCCGACCACGGCCGGAACCGGCTCGGAAGTAACCCAGATCGCCATCATCACCACCGGCGCCACCACCAAGATGGGCGTCGTCTCCCCCATTCTGCTGCCCGACCTGGCGCTGCTCGATGCCGACCTGACCCTGGGGCTGCCGTCCCACGTGACAGCCGCCACCGGCATCGACGCCATGGTGCACGCCATTGAGGCGTACACCAGCAAGATCAAGAAAAACCCGCTGTCCGACATGCTCGCCCGCGAGGCCCTGCGCCTGCTGGCCGTCAACCTGGACGCCGTGGTGCAGGACGGACAAAACCGCGAAGCCCGTCAGGCCATGCTGCTTGGCGCTCTGCTGGCCGGTCAGGCCTTTGCCAATGCGCCGGTCGCCGCCGTCCACGCGCTGGCCTACCCGCTGGGCGGCCACTATCACATCCCGCACGGGCTCTCGAACGCACTGGTGCTGCCGACCGTGATCGAGTTCAACGCCCCGGCTGCCGCGCCCCTGTACGCCGAGCTGGCGCCGCTGATCGTCGGCCGCGCTCTGGTGCCGGGCGATGCCGAGAGCCTGACCGAACAGCTGGTACGCGCCTTGGGCGACCTCAGCCCGCGCTGTGGCCTGCCCAGCCGCCTGCGCGATGCCGGCGTGCCCAAGGACGCACTGGAAATGCTGGCCAAGGACGCCATGCTGCAGCAGCGTCTGCTGGTCAACAACCCGCGCGAAGTCACCGAAGCCGACGCGCTGGCCATCTACAACCTGGCCTACTGAGCCGCAAGCGGAGTATTCATGAGTACAAGCAAGCCCACGCGCAGCGATTACCACTACCTGCACGCCATCACCACCCGCTGGCACGACAACGACATCTACGGCCACGTCAACAACGTGACCTACTACAGCTACTTCGACAGCGCGGTAAACAGCTGGCTGATCGCCGAGGGCGGGCTGGACATCCATGACGGCGATCAGGTCGCCTTTGTGGTCAGCTCCAATTGCGACTACTTCGCCCCCATCGCCTTCCCCGATGCCATCGAGATCGGCGTCAAGGTCGCGCGCCTGGGCAGCAGCTCGGTGCATTACGAGCTGGCGGTATTCAAGCAGGGGCGTGATGAAGCCTGCGCCGCAGGCCGCTTTGTCCACGTATTTGTGGACCGCGCCAGCAACACCGCCTTCCCCATCCCCAACCGCTGCCGCGCTGCCCTTGAGCGCCTGATGGACCCAATCTGATGCGCCGCCGGTTGCTGCTGCCGCTGCTGTTCGGCCCGCTGCTGGCCGCAGGCCCAGTCCAGGCCGAGCCTCGGCTGCAGAATCGGGTGGAGAGCTTTGATATCAGCGGCGCCACCGTTGATACCATTCGCGCCAACCTCAACCGCAACCGGCAGCACAGCGCCAACCGGGTTGAATGGCACTTCAACTGGGAGTCCACACCGGGCCAGTGCCGCATCACCGAAGTACGCACCGAAGTCAGCGTGACCCTGCACCAGCCGCGCCTGCTACCCGACCCGCAGCGCGCGGCCAGCGTGCAGCAGCAATGGGACGCCTACCTGCTGGCATTACAGGCACATCAGGAAGGGCACGTAGAGCTGGCACTGAACAGCGCCAGAGAGATAGAGCGGGCAATCATGGAGCTGCCGCCAGCCAGCTCCTGCGATCAGTTGCAGACCAGCGCCAACGCCACGGGCCGCCGCCTGCTGGAACAACTTGCAGCAGACGACCGCGAGTACGACAAACGCACCCAGCAGGGCACGCTGGACGGCGCGCACTTCCCGTAAAAAAGCAGCACTGCACCGCCTGTAGGATGGAGAACGCCAACGGCTTCTCCACCGGCCGCCCTCGCTCGGCACAGCGGGTCGTACCGCCGATTGGTGGGCAACGCTGCGCGCTTGCCCACCCTACAACAGGGTCCAGAAGCCAGGCTGGTCGAGCTCCCGCTCGACCAGCGTCAGACGAGAACCGCTCTGTTACGCCATACCACCCGGCGCAAAAATCTCGATCCAATACCCGTCCGGGTCACGGATAAAGGCGATGTTGTGCATCTTGCCGTCCTGCGGACGCTTGACGAAGGACACACCCAGTTCCTCAAAGCGCGCGCAGGCCGCTTCCAGATCCGGCACGGCAAAGCCGATATGGCCAAAGCCGCGCGGGTCTTCGTTACCGTTGTGATAGCTGAATTCAGGCTCGTCTTCAGTACCCCAGTTGTGGGTCAGCTCGAGCATGGCCGGGCGGCCGAAGGTTTGGTGAGTGCGCTCGACCGGATCATCCGACCAGGTATCCAGCGCATTGCTATCGACCGCGGCGAGAAAGTACAGGCTGAACTTGCCCGCCGGAAAATCCAGCTTCTTCACCAGCGTCATACCCATGATGCGGGTATAAAAATCCAGCGTCGGCTCAGGGTTCTTGATGCGCAGCATGGTCTGGTTGAAGACAAAGCCCTCGGTGGCCGCATCGCGGTTCTCGCACAGGCCCGGGGCAGATTCAAAGTGACGGCTCATGGCAACAGCTCCCATTGGATAGAAAAGGCCAAAGCCTAACACTGAAACGCCCGCACACAGAACGTGCGCGGGCGTCAGATTCAGTCAGCAGCACGCCAACTCTCACGTTCGAACAGCAGATCGTTGAGAAACGTTGCCGAGGCAGGCAGTACAAGGCAAAAGCCGCCGGAGAAGCGCAGTTTACAAGCAGTAAATGAGCATTTTCCGGCGGCTTTTAACGCAGTAATGCCAACGCAGGTAGTTTCTCAGCGATCTGTCAGCGGAACTTGCGCTCTTCCCACCATGGGAAGAACGCCGGCTTGTCCGTGCTCGGACGCAGCTTGAACTGCGGCGCGCGCTTCTCCAGGAAGGAGCTGACGCCCTCTTTCGCATCCGCAGACTCACCCATAAAGGCAATCGCACGGGAGTCCACAATGTGCGCTTCCATCGGGTGATCCGCCGCCATCATGCGCCACAGCAGCTGACGGTTCAGCGCGGCAGACATGGCAGAGGTGTTGTCAGCAATTTCACGGGCCAGTTCACGCGCCGCCGGCAGCAGCTCGTCCGGCTCGTGGATGCTGCGCAGCAGACCGCCCTTGAGCGCTTCTTCGGCGCTGAATACACGGCCGGTGTAGACCCACTCAGCCGCCTGCATCGGGCCGACGAGACGCGGCAGGAACCAGCTGGAGCAGGCTTCCATGGTGATGCCGCGGCGGGCAAACACAAAGCCGAACTTGGCGTTGGTCGATGCCATACGAATATCCGCCGGCAGGCTCATGGTCACGCCCACACCCACGGCCGCGCCGTTAAAGGCAACGATGACCGGCTTGGTGCACTCATAGATACGCAGCGACACAGTACCGCCGCCATCACGCAAGTCATCCCCCTCGGGCTGATCCTGACGCTTGTGACGGTTGAAGGTATCACCGCCCTTCTCCAGATCCGCACCGGCACAGAACGCACGGCCGGCACCGGTCATGATCACGACACGCACCGCATCATCGGCATCGGCTGCGTCAAAGGCCGCAATCAGATCACGACGCATCTGGCCGTTGAAGGCGTTCATGCGGTCAGGACGGTTCAGCGTCAACGTGAGGACACCGTCCTCCACCTGGTAATCGAGGGTTTCGTAAGTCATCTGGGCTTTCCCTGTTTGTTCGAATGCGGCCCAGTGTAGAACCCGCCAGTCACGGTAACCAGTTGAGTTACCGTGGCGTATGTGGGGGTATTGGTGGGGTGGATGGCACCCGGCAGAAAACCTCACGAGCCTGCCGATTTATCCCTTCGACAATCAACCTCCAGGAGCGCCGATTGACGCCCCACGCCCCGGCAGACGGCTCTAACAATACTTGGCGTTGTTACGCCCTGCGTCCTTGGCCGCGTACAGGGCACGGTCGGCGCGGTTGAAGAGGTCGTCAATCGAGGTGTCGTCGCGGCGCCAGTCGGTCAAACCGATACTGACCGTCACGCCGGGTAGCCCGGGCTCGCTGGTCACGGCGGCCAGCAGCAGGCGGTCGGCCAGTTCGCTGGCCTGCGCCATCGAGGTGGCGGGCAGCAGCAGAATAAACTCCTCGCCGCCCTGTCTGCCGAATACATCGGACTGCCGCAGGGTGTCTTCCATGCGCCGGCAAAAGGCCTGCAGCACGCGGTCTCCAACCTGATGCCCGTGCTGGTCGTTGATAGCCTTGAAGTGGTCCAGATCGAGCGACAGCACCGAGAAAGGCTCACCGCTGCGTCGGCTGCGTTTGAACAGGTCGCTGGCGGCGTCTACCACCGCGCGGCGGCTACGCACGCCGGTCAGCGTGTCGGTCATGGCCAGCTCTTCAAAATTGCTGCGGATACGTTCGGAGACGAGCAGCAGAAAGCCGATGTTGACGATCACCAAGCCGAAGCTGAAGGTCCCCAGATAGAGTGCCTGCAGCCAGGACACATCAAGCATGCCCTGCCCGTCTTGCGGCTGAAAGATGGCATGCGCCCAGCGGGCACCAAACACCAGGGTCGAAAAGACCACCCAGAAAAAGGTAAAACCCGCGCCCAGCAGGCGCTGCTGGTGATCACCGCGGTGGCGATACAGCTCGCGGGCAAAGACGATGGCGTGCATCAGGCTGGCAGCAAAAACGTAGCCGGTCAGGCTCAGATAGCGGCCACGCAGGCTGTCCTCAACGTGGGTGAAATAGGTCTGCCCGCACCAGGCCACCACAAACAGCAACACCCAGACCTTGAGCTTTGGTCGGTGGCCGAAGTGCTTGGCGCTGCCAACCCAATACAGCGTGTAGGCCAGCATCGCTGCGGTATTTTGCACAGTAAAGGTCAACCAGTCGGGCGCCGAGCCCCGCAGCAGAATCAGCACGCCCGCCAAAGCGGTCAGCAGTGACCCCGCCGCCCAATGATGCACACCCGGAATCCGTGGCCGGGTAGCACGCCCCATCAGCAGCAGAACAATGCCCATGACGCCAACCAGCAGACAGGCCAGCATAATCAGGGTTTTCGGGTCGTACAGGGGCGTTACAGCCATACAGTGCGCGTCGTCGAGTCAGTAGCTCCTATTATGGGCCATGGCGCGGCTGAGAACATTAAAACTCTTGCCTTAAGGGACGGCAAAACGCCCTGCCCGTCCGTGACGCAAGCGTCAGAATGGAGGCACAGCATCCAAGCGTCACGCGGCTGTAACCTGCATGTCATCTCCTTGTCGCACTCTGGCAGCCCGCACACCCGCTGTCCGATGAATGAGGTCCATCATGCATTCCCTTCGCCGCCCCCTGCGTCACCTCTGGCTCTCCCTTGCCCTGCTGCCCGGCCTGGTCAGCGCCCACGCACTGGAAGTGCACGGCTCCAACACCATAGGTGCAACCCTGGCGCCGATGCTGATGACCCAGTTTCTGCAGCAGCTGAGCGGCCAACCGGTGACCAGCGCGGGCACCGGCACCGCCAACGAGACCGTTCTCAGCACCCAACGCGGTGGCCAGCCGCTGACCGTGCTGGTGGCGGCCCATGGCTCCAGCACCGGCTACAGCGCGCTGGCCGCCGGGCAGGCTGATGTCTGGGCCGCCTCAAGACGGGTCAAAAGCAGCGAAGCCCAGGCCATGGCCAGCCGGGCCGACCTGCTGAGCGGTGATAGCGAGCACATCATCGCCATCGACGGGCTGGCGATTCTGGTGCACCCATCCAACCCGGTGGAGCAATTGAACATAGACACCCTGGCGCGCATCTTTGCCGGCGAGATCAGCAACTGGTCGGAGGTTGGCGGGCCAGACCGGGCGATTGATATCTACGCCCGGGATGAGCAATCAGGCACCTGGGACACCTTCAAGGAGCTGGTGCTGGCCGGACGTTATAGTCTGAGCGAGAGCGCGCGTCGCTATGAATCGAATGACCAGCTGTCTGACGACGTGACCGCCAACCCAGGCGGCATCGGCTTTGCCGGCTTTGCCTCGGTACGCGGTGCCAAGCTGCTGGCCATTGCCGATGGCGAAGCGCCGGCGCTCAAGCCCAGCAAGCTGACCGTGGCCACGGAAGATTATCCACTGTCGCGACGCCTCTACCTGTACACCCCGGGCACTGGTGGAGAGCCGCTGGCACAGGAGTTTGTCGCCTTTGCCCAGAGCGAGGCCGGCCAGGCGCTGGTGGCCGAGTCGGGCTTCTTTTCGCAAACGCCCTTCGCCGTGGACCCGGTGATGGACGATAGCGTACCCGACAGCCTCAAGCGCCTGACCGCCAACTATCAACGGCTGTCGGTCAACATTCGTTTTGATGAAGGCCACACCGACCTGGACAACAAGGCCAAGCGCGATCTGCTGCGCATCCAGCAATACCTGGCGCAAAGTGGCAAAAGCAGCCGGGACATCATGCTGATCGGTTTTGCCGACCAGCAAAGCCACGAGCTGCGCGCCCAGATGATCTCCGAGCTGCGCGCGCTGTCTGCAGCCAAGGTACTGCGGGATATGGGGTCGCCGGTGCAGGGGCACATCGGCTACGGACACTACAAGCCGGTCGGCTCGGCGGGCGGGGAAAGTGGCGCGCGGCGCAATGGCCGGGTTGAGGTGTGGGTACGCCGCTAGGCGTGCCTCGCATTGCCCCGTGCAGCTGGATTCCCGCATGCGCGGGAATGAAGGTTGGGTGGGGTTGCTGACTCAGGTGTCAAAGATCGGCCTGATGCCGAAGCACCAAAGTACCTGCATACAGCGCCTACCGGGAATTGTTGACCACTACAAACATGCCACAAAGGCTGCATAGAACAGCCACCGGGAAGGTCGAGCTCCCGCTCGACCAGCGTGCCCCCATAACTACGCCAAGGCCAAGCAAGCGCTCGGCCCTCAAGAGCAGCTCAGAGGGCTGCCGTTACAACACCGCGTCCCGCCTACTCCTCGTCGTCCCCGCGCAGGCGGGGACCCAGTCAGGCGAACATCGCGAGCAACCGCCTGATCAGTCGACTCGTTCGAACTTCAAGTCCCACACCCCGTGGCCCAGACGCTCGCCGCGGCGCTCGAACTTGGTGATCGGGCGTTCTTCCGGGCGCGGTACGTAGCCGGCTTCACCGGCCTGGTTGCGGTAACCGGGGGCAACGTTCATCACTTCCAGCATGTGCTCGGCGTAGTGCTCCCAGTCGGTGGCCATGTGAAACACGCCACCCACCTTGAGCTTGCGACGTACCTGCTCGGCAAAGGCCGGCTGCACGATGCGGCGCTTGTGGTGTTTCTTCTTGTGCCATGGGTCCGGGAAGAACAGCAGCAGACGATCCAGGCTGCCATCCGGAATACAGCGGTTGAGCACCTCAATGGCATCGCAGTCGAACACCCGTACGTTGCTCAACCCCTCAGTCAGCAGGCCATTGAGCAGTGCGCCCACGCCCGGGCGGTGCACTTCAATGCCGATGAAATCCTGCTCAGGGGCAGCAGCGGCCATTTCCAGCAGCGAGTGGCCCATGCCGAAGCCGATCTCCAGCGTACGCGGTGCGCTGCGGCCAAACAGGGCGTCGAGATCAAGCATGCCCTGATCCAGCGTCAGGCCATAGCGCGGCCAGCCCTGGTCGATGCCTTTCTGCTGGCCCTCGGTCATGCGGCCGGCGCGCATGACGAAGCTGCGAATGGCGCGGCGCGGTGGGCTATCAGGGGTGGGGGTCTCTGCGCTGTCGGGCAGTTCGGGCGTATCGGACATGGGGTGCTCGGTAATGGTCGGATAAAGCGGCGCCCCGCGGGGCGCCTGACAGAAGGATAGCCTGCTTAGCGCAGGGTGCCGTCCAGCGGCGAAGATGCCGAGGCGTACAGCTTGCGCGGCATACGGCCAGCCAGATAGGCGGCGCGACCGGCCACCACGGCGTGGTGCATGGCCTGGGCCATCAACACCGGCTGATCGGCGTGGGCAATAGCGCTGTTCATCAGTACACCGGCGCAACCCAGCTCCATGGCGATGGTGGCGTCAGATGCGGTGCCAACGCCCGCATCCACCAGCACCGGCACGGTGGCTTCTTCCAGAATGATGCGCAGGTTCCAGGGGTTGCAGATACCCATGCCGGAGCCGATCAGGCCGGCCAGCGGCATCACCGCAACACAGCCCATGGCGGCCAGCTCGCGGGCGATGATCGGGTCATCGCTGGTGTAGACCATGACGTCAAAGCCGTCTTTGATCAGCACCTCGGCGGCCTTGAGGGTTTCTACCACGTTAGGGAACAGGGTCTTCTGGTCGGCCAGCACTTCCAGCTTGACCAGCTTGTGGCCATCCAGCAGCTCACGGGCCAGGCGGCAGGTACGCACGGCCTCGTCTGCGGTGTAGCAGCCGGCGGTGTTGGGCAGGATGGTGTAGCGATCCGGCGAGACGACATCCAGCAGGTTGGGCTCGTCCGGGTTCTGGCCGATATTGGTACGGCGAATAGCCACGGTTACGATTTCGGCGCCAGAGGCTTCAATGGCGCGGCCGGTCTCGTCCAGGTCCTTGTACTTGCCGGTGCCGACCAACAAGCGGGAACGGTAGCGAACGCCGGCGATTTCCAGCGCATCCTGGGTCATATCAGTCATCAGGGTCTCCAACGAGGATTGGGTTAGCCGCCACCGATGGCATGCACGATCTCTACCCGGTCACCCTCGCTCAGGCGGGTGTCGGCGTGCTGACTGCGCGGCACGATCTCAAGGTTCAGCTCAACCGCCAGGCGCTTGCCGGTCAGGCCCAGCTGATCGATCAACGCGCTGAGGGTCAGGGGCTGGTCCAGTTGGTGGGGCTCACCATTCAAGAGAATCTGCATGGGCGGCTCGGTAACAGCGGATGGAGATGATAAGGCAGCGTGGCGCGGCCACTATTGACCGGCGACAAGGGCGCTATGATAACGCCCTTTGCCGCCCGCTGGCCACGCTCAGAGCGTACGCCAGATACCCAGCCCCAGACAGAACCAGGCCACCAGCCAGGTCACGCCGCCCAGCGGGGTAATCATGCCCAGCTTGCCCAGGCCGCTGAGCGCCAGCAGATACAGGCTGCCGGAAAACAGCACAATACCCAGGGCAAAGAGCACGCCGCTGGTTTTCAGCAGGGCGCTGTCCGGACCACGCAACAGCAGCAGGGCCACCCCGATCAGCGCCATGGTGTGCCATAGCTGATAGCTCACGCCGGTCTGAAAGGCATTAAGCAGGTTTTCCGGCAGCTTGCCGCGCAGCCCGTGGGCGGCAAACGCCCCCAGTGCCACACCGGTAAAACCACTCAGTGACGCCAACATCAACAGCCATTTGGCCATGCTTTGCTCCCTCGGTTTATACTCCGGGCAGACTTTTCACCCGGACGCCCATGTTCAAACTCATCCTGCGCAAGATTGCCAAGTGGCTGCTGATTGTAGCCGCCGTCAGCCTGCTGCCCATCGTGGTGCTGCGCTGGGCACCTGCGCCCGGCTCCATGCTGATGGTCGAGCGCTGGGTCACCGAGCGTGATACGCCCGGCTATCAGCGCCAATATCAGTGGACGCCCTACGCGCAGATCCCCGACAGCATGAAAATGGCCGTGATCGCCGCCGAAGATCAGCGCTTTGCCGACCACTATGGCTTCGACCTCAAGGCCATCCGCGCCGCCGTGGAACATAACATGCAGGGCGGGAATTTGCGCGGCGCCAGCACCATCAGCCAGCAGGTCGCCAAAAACCTGTTCCTCTGGTCCGGCCGCAGCTATGTGCGCAAGGGGCTGGAGGCGTGGTTTACCCTGGGTATCGAGCTGATCTGGCCCAAGCAACGCGTTCTGGAGATGTATCTGAACATCGCCGAGTGGGATCACGGCGTATATGGCGTAGAGGCGGCGGCGCGGCACCACTTTGGTGTGGGGGCCAGCTACCTGTCCAGCCAGCAGTCGGCCCAACTGGCCGCAGTACTGCCCAGCCCGCTCAACTGGGATGCCGCCAGCCCACCACCGCATGCCCTGCGCCGCGCCAACTGGATTCGTCAGCAGAGCCAGCAGCTGGGCGGGCGACACTACCTGGACCGCATGGAAGCCGGCAAGCCGCTACCCGACTGGCTGACGCTGCGCTACTGGCGCAACCGGCTGGATATCTGAGGCAGCTCGTCAGGCTGCTGCGATGAACGCCAAACAGCCCGATCACCCATGCAGCGCTTGGCTACTCGCCAAGGTCCTCGCGCAGGCCAAACATGATGGAATGCGCCTGCTCTTCACCCACGGCCACCACCGCCCCAACCTTCGGATAAACCCAGGCTTCGCCTTCGCTGACCGGCAGTCGCAGGTCGGGATTGCCGAAGGTGCCCTGCACTTGCGCCAGTGACATCGGCTCGTTGGGGATCATGCTCAGACGTACAACCTTACGGTCCTTGAGAGCATCGCCGACAGCCGAGCTGATCGGCTGGTCGGGCAGGTCCGGCTGCCAGGCCTGGGCCTGCACCAGGCTGTCGGTTTGCTCGGGCGTCAGCGCGATAACCGCCTGCGCACGCCAGCTCAGATCATCGCTCTCCAGGGTGTAGCGACTCACCAGCAGCGGCTCACCCTCGGAGCTGATCATCCACAGGGTGCCATGACCGAGCGCCGCGCCGGCATCAGCCAGGGTCAGGCGCTGGGCCTGCAGGGGCTTGAACAGGGACTCCTGATACTGGCCGTACCAGTCCATCGGCTCGGGCGCCGCCGGCCGTGACTGCCAGTAGCCAAAGGCATAAAAAGCGAGGATTACCACGGTAAACAGTGTGGCCAGTCGCACACCCTGACGACGCGTCATGCGTTACTCCTTGGTCTTGTTATCTGATTGGGTACACAAAATGGGGTTATCCGGCGGGGCGGCCTCACCAACAAAAAGGGCATCCCGTGGATGCCCTTTCAGTACGACTGAGATGCCTTAAATCGCGACCTCGGTCTCGAGGTTCTTTTTCAGCTTGTTCATGGCGTTCTTTTCCAGCTGACGAATACGCTCAGCCGACACCTGATACTTGGCTGCCAGCTCGTGCAGCGTCGCCTTTTCTTCAGCCAGCCAGCGCTGGTAGAGAATATCGCGGCTGCGCTCGTCCAGCTCATCCAGACCGCTCAGCAGGCTACTACTGGCGCTGTCGGACCAGTCGGCAGACTCCAGCTGGGTAGCCGGGTCGTAGCGCTTGTCTTCCAGGTAGTGAACCGGTGCGTAGGCGGTATCGTCGTCATCGTCCTGGGCGCCATCAAAACCCAGATCCTGGCCATAGAGGCGGCTTTCCATCTCGCGCACTTCACGCTCGGCCACACCCAGATCGGCGGCAACGGCCTGCACTTCATTTTGCGACAGCCAGGCCAGCTTCTTCTTGGCGCTGCGCAGGTTGAAGAACAGCTTGCGCTGGGCCTTGGTGGTGGCGACCTTGACGATGCGCCAGTTACGCAGAATGAACTCGTGAATCTCGGCGCGAATCCAGTGCACCGCAAAGGAGACCAGGCGCACGCCCATCTCCGGATTAAAGCGTTTTACCGCCTTCATCAGGCCGACGTTGCCTTCCTGCACCAGGTCGGACTGCGCCAGGCCGTAGCCCGAATAGCTGCGGGCGATGTGCACCACAAAGCGCAGATGGGACATGACCAACTGGCGGGCGGCTTCAAGGTCTTCGTGATAGTACAGGCGGTCAGCCAGCACGCGCTCCTCGTCGGCGCTCAGGACAGGAATGCTGCTGACGCTCTGAATGTAGGCTTCGAGATTCGCTCCCGGAGCCAGATTATGAACAGGCTGCAGTGCAGTGCTCATGCGCTACCTCACTAAAAATGACGACCCAGTGTATCACCGCAAAATCCGACTGTGAACGTAGGTTAAAGTTCAACGCGAACTCGGGCTGGAGGCTGGAGGCTGGAGGCTGGAGGCTGGAGGCCAGAAGCTTGAAGCTTGAAGCAGTCTGAGCTGTTCCGGAGCGATTGCTTGGCGGAGCATGAGGAAAAAACCATTGTCTGCAACGACTCGGACTGCTTCAAGCTTCCAGCCTTCAGCTTTCAGCCCACCGCCCTAAACCCTTACCCCACAACCCAAACCCAAACCCAAACCAAAAACCGTTGCCCAACTAGGCTCCGAGTTGAGCCTACTGCGGCTCAATCGCCCGCACGTGCTGCCCGACCGCCAGCCAGGCGCCGGCAAGGCCGAGTAGCATGGCGCCGAAGACCAGGGCCAGGCCGTCGGTGAAGGGCATGCCGAACAGGGCGAAGTCGCTTTGGTAGAGCGCGGCAACCCGCTCCACCGTGACATTCAGCCAGGCCAGACCCAGCGCCAGCAGCACCCAGGCCAAGAGGCCGGCCAGCAGGCCGTACAGCACCCCTATGTAGAGGAACGGGCGACGCACGAAGGCGTCGGTGCCGCCGACCAGCTTGATCACCAGAATTTCTTCGCGGCGGCTCTCGATAGCCAGGCGGATGGTGTTGGCCATAACCAGCAGCAGGGCAATGATCAGCAGCACCGCCAGGCCGCTGGCAAAGCGCTCGAACATCGCCAGGATGGCAGACAGCCGCTCAACCCAGAGCAGGTCGATCTGCACCTGATCAACCCCGTCCAGCGCCACCAGCCGATCACGCAGGGGCTCCAGTGCGGCGGCGCCACCCTCAATGCTCTTGGGGGTGACCACGATCACACTGGGCAAGGGGTTGTAGTCGAGCTGCAGCAGGGCGTCGCCCATGCCGGCGTGTTGCTGGAACTCGGCCAGGGCCAGGTCCTTGTCGAGCAGCTGGGCGTTGGCTACACCGGCGAGCTGACCAACCTGCTCGGTCAGTGCCTGTTGCTGCTCGGCGCTGACGCTGTCAGTCAGATACACGGAGATCTGCGCCGCTTCCTGCCAGTTCACCCCCAGTTGCTTGACCTGATTGATCAGCACCGAGAGCCCCATGGGCAGCGCCAGAGCGATGGTCATGACCAGAATGGTCATGGCGCTGCTGAACGGATAATGACGTACGCGCTCCAGTGCCTGCAGAGCGCTGGTCCGGTGGCTGCCCAGCCAGCTGCGCAGCGGGTGACGCCAGCTGCGCTGGGAGCGTGCCGCGCCGCTAGGCGCCTTGCGGCGGGCGGGCTGGGTGGGTTTGTTGTTGCTCATCAAGACTCCCCGTCAGCCAGCAGACGGCCCTGATCGAGGGTCAGGGTGCGATGATGCAGGCGCGCAATCAGCGGCAGGTCGTGGCTGGCGATGATCACGGTCACACCCACCCGGTTGAAGTCTTCGAACAGGCTCATGATCTCTGCCGACAACTCCGGATCGAGGTTACCGGTCGGCTCATCGGCCAGCAGCAGAGCGGGTTTATGCACCACCGCGCGGGCAATGCCGACCCGCTGCTGCTCGCCGCCGGACAGGGCGATGGGGTAGCTGTTTTCCTTGCTCAGCAGGCCGACCTTATCGAGCGCGGCGCGCACCCGGCGGCCCACCTCATCGCTCGGAGTGCCATTGATGATCAGCGGCAAGGCGACGTTGTCGAAGACCGTGCGATCAAACAGCAACTGGTGATTCTGAAACACCACGCCCACCTGACGGCGCAGGTACGGAATGTCGTCACTGCCCAGATCGCGCAGGTTCTGCCCGCCCACGTGCACGGCGCCGCTGCTGGGGCGCTCCATGCACATGATCAGCTTCAGCAAAGTACTCTTGCCCGCGCCTGAATGCCCGGTAATGAACACCATCTCGCCGGTACGAATGTGAAAGCTGAGGTTGTCCAGCCCCTGGTGACCGTTGGAATAGCGCTTGCTGACCTGCTCGAAGCGAATCATTTATGGCTTCTGTCCAAACAGTGCCGCCACAAAATCCGGTGCGGTAAAGGGACGCAGATCATCGATCTGCTCACCCACACCGATAAAGCGGATCGGCAGACCAAACTGCTTGGCCAGCGCAAAAATCACCCCGCCCTTGGCCGTGCCATCGAGCTTGGTCAGGGTCAGACCGGTCAGGCCCACCGCCTGATCGAACAGTTTGGTCTGGGAAATGGCGTTCTGGCCGGTACCGGCGTCGAGCACCAGCATCACCTCGTGCGGCGCGTCGGCATCCAGCTTGGCCATCACGCGCTTGACCTTGGCCAGCTCGTCCATCAGATGATCCTTGTTGTGCAGACGCCCGGCGGTATCGGCAATCAACACGTCAGCACCACGGGCTTTGGCCGCCTGCAGGCCATCGAAGATCACCGAGGCGGAGTCCGACCCGGTGTGCTGGGCAATCACGCCGATCTTGTTGCGCTCACCCCAGACCTGCAACTGCTCGACCGCAGCAGCGCGGAAGGTATCGCCAGCGGCGAGCATCACCTGCTTGCCCTCGCCCTGCAGACGCTTGGCCAGCTTGCCGATGGTGGTGGTCTTGCCGACGCCATTCACGCCAACCACCAGAATCACATAGGGCTTCTTGCTGGTATCGATTTCCAGCGGCTTGGCGACATGCGCCAGCAGCGCTTCTAGCTCATCCTGCAGCGCGCGGTACAGCGCCTTGCGACTGGAGACCTGGCGGCGGGTAACGCGCTGCTGCAGGGTTTCCATGATCATGGTGGTGGCTTCGATACCCACGTCGGCCATCAGCAGACGGGTTTCCATCTCTTCCAGCAGTTCGTCGTCGATTTCTTTCTCGCCGAGGAACAGGTTGGCCATGCCCTCGCCGAGGTTGGCGCTGGTCTTGGACAGCCCCTGGCGCATGCGGGCAAAAAAGCCGCCGTTTTCGGGCTGCGCTACGGGCTCGACTGTCTCGGCCGGCGCTTCAGCGGGCGCTTGCTGGCCCAGCTCGGAAAACAGCGAGGCCGCCGCTTCACGCGCGGCGGCTTCACGGCCTTCGATGGTATTCAGGTCGCCACTGAGCGGCGCTGGCGCATCAGCCTGCGCCGGTGCGTCGGCGGGCTTGTCCTTGCGCCGGGCCCAGCCAAACAGCCCCTTCTTCTCGGCTTTGCTGTTGTCCTGGGTGTCGGTGTCTTGCGGCTTGTCTTTGGAACCAAACATGAAGTGTCACTATCTGAGTTCGGCGGCGCATGTCCGCCTCATTGAGTCGGGTAGGGACAGGCCATTACTGGCCCATCCCCCCCTAAGAACCGTACGTGCGAGTTTCCTCGCATACGGCTCAAGCCTATGAAAAAGCCAGTTTACACTGACCCGGTTACGATGAGGAGCGGATGTCCCTGATTCCGCTGTGTCTCAGAGCTACTGAACCATGCTGACTATGCAACTGAGCATGGCAATTGGGGTGAAGCAATGCGCGATTCTTCAGCGTGTCTGACCCACCATCCACTCGTCTTACAATGTGATGGTCGTGCCAGCCGGTATCCTTGCTGATCGCGCTCCCGCACAAGGCACACTTGCCTTGTTGTCTGCTGAAAAGCCTCAGAACCTGTTTCCGATAACGCAGTTTGTGCTGCATCCGTCTGATTCTGAGTGCTTCCCACTTCAACTCATGCTGCGGATCGAAAGGGCTGTATGCCCCAGGTAGCCGCTCTTGTCGCACGATTGCGGTGTCAGCCAATAGATATAGCTGCTTGTACTGCACTTCACCCTGTTCAGCTTTATAGGGTTTGGCAAACACCCAGTTCCGTTCGCCTATGGAATGAAAGTATTTCTTTCTGATCCATAGAATAGACTTCTTTGGGTGCCGCCGTTTCGCCCACCTTCTGAGTCGCCAATGAATCAATTTATCTAGCGAACTGAAGGTTTCCTTAGCCACTACTGGAGAGTGGTAGCTAGCCCACCCTCGCAATATTGGATTCAACCGCCCAATGAGCGCTTCCTGCGTCATGTCCCCACTGCTACGCACCACTTCTCGTACCTTCCTGTAAAACGCCTGCGCGTTTTTCTTGGTTGGCTTGATCAGCAGCTTGGAGCCCTTGTGATGTGACTTGAGCACGTATTTACGGAAGTTCCACCCCAGAAAATCAAACCCACGTTCAATGTGTGTGATCTGCGTTTTCTCCGGGGATAGCTCCACACCTCGAACAGCCAGGAATGTTTCTACCCACGGCCTGATGGTTTCTTCTAGTAGCTCTTCTGAGCCGGCTAGGATCACGAAATCATCAGCGTAGCGCACTACATTAACTTTGAGCTTGCTCCCCCTGGTTTTCCCGAACTGTTCACACAAATGTGCTTTCAGTTCGGTTTCAAGTCCATTTAGGGTGGCATTGGCCAGACAAGGCGAGATGATTCCACCCTGCGGCGTTCCGTCTTCCGTTGCCGTTAGCGTATGCCGGTCAATCACCCCGGCTTTCAGCCACTTCCGCAGCATGCCTTTGTCCATAGGAACAGACTTAAGCAGCCAGTCATGGCTAATTTTGTCAAAGAAGCTTTTGATGTCGGCATCCATAACCCACTGCGGCCCCGTTTTTGGGGATAGCAGGTGAAATAGTTCCACCATCGCGTCGGCGGTAGATCGATCGGGCCTGAAACCATAAGATCTCGGGTCGCTTGTCGTTTCTACCACCGGCTCCAAAGCAAGCAAGTACAGCGCCTGCATTGCGCGGTCCAGCATCGTGGGAATTCCCAACGGACGCCTTTCCGTTTTCCCGGGTTTGGGTATCCATACCCGCCGAAGCGGTCTGGGCCTGTACCCTCGCGTTTTTGACAACCTACTAACGGCAGTCCATTTGGCCTTGGGCGTACCCCATGTTTGCCCATCAACACCGGGGGTCCTACACCCCCTGTTTTCCGTCACCCGTTTAACGGCCCAACAACGGCCATAAAACGAGCGGGTCAGCAACCGTTGCAGCCTTCCTACTCTGCGCCAGTCGTTGTCCCGTGTAGCCTGAGCAATCCTTAACTGCGTTTTCCTAACCGACCGATTGATATGACCCCAGTCTAGCTGGTGCCAACCATGGACGGCGGGGGACGCAGAATCAGATGTTCCTTCATGATTTTTCATACTGTCCTCCAAGAAACCCTGGACGGACGTACCCCTGATGGGGAGGTCCTTCCCCATCGGGTCCTTTATTTAGGCTTCAGCAGGTCTTCCTGCCCTCATAAACCAGCAACAAGTCAGCCACCATTTCTGACGTCGGTATGTTTCATCCGATATCCAAGCCATTACAGCCTGGCATTTGCTTTTTGTTGCCTCCCCTTCCTCACACCCGTCGGCCTTGCTTACGCGCGGCTTGCCAGCGTTAGCTGGCAGGTGGTCAGGATTTCCACGTTCCCTTCATCGAACCGTTTCACCATTTAGACTTTCTCTTTCCCCCGACAGCTGTGTTGATGCCGTATTCCTTAAACCCACAGGAATAACCAGCTGCGTTGCCGTTTTGGCTGAGGCCGATAGCTATCGTAGGCCCGTTGATAGTGACGAGGGGTCTGTCGAGAATTCACATATGTTAGTCATGTGGTTACTGCTGCTAGCCCTATCCCCACGTATAGCTCGCAGAGAAGGCCCTTCCTCACGGTCGGGTTATTAGGACATTGTCGGAGAGGCTTCACACATACAGGTTGGCCCCGTATGCATGCTCTCCTAGCAGACCAGCAGGCATATGCTGGGTCGGATAACGAACACACGCTTCGTCCCGACATTTCGATGAAGAGCTTGCGCTCTATTATTGAGTTGCGCCTGCGCTTCGCAGCGTTGGCATGGCAGACGCAACTGTCCCTAGGCAGGGGCAGATGGCCGCCCCTAGGGCACGATTTGCAGTTGGACTAATTGTTTCCAATTGTTACAACCGTCACGAAATGGTTAAATTTCAACCAAGATCGCGAATTTTTAAGGCATTAGGAATGCTTTAACGAACACAGCGGCTCCGCCCCTGTCTTCTTGTGCTTGCTAGCAACTCTCATGCTGTTTTTCTTGTTTATCAACAAGTTGGGATCAACGGGCCAGCTACCCTACTCCATGAGCGCGACACGTGTCGCACAGGTTGGGTTATCCTACCCCACTTCAGCCGAGGGCGGTATGACCCGCAGCAGCCGTCTGCCGGCTCGCCCTTCGACCACGCCGTACAACAGGAAACCTGCATGCAGCCCTTGCGCTACCTCCTGCTTCTGCTTCCGCTGCTGGCACCGCTGGCCCACGCCGAGGCCCGCCAGCCCACCCACAGCTACACCCTGGACAATGGCCTACAGGTCATCATCCGCGAGGACCACCGCGCACCGGTCGTGGTCTCGCAGGTCTGGTACAAGGTCGGCGGCGTTGATGAGCCGCCCGGACAGACCGGCCTGTCCCACGCGCTGGAACACATGATGTTCAAGGGCAGCGAGCACCTTGAGCCCGGTCAGGCTTCACACCTGCTAAGCAGCCTGGGTGCCAGCGAAAATGCCATGACCAACCGCGACTACACCGCCTACTACCAGATGCTCAGCCGCGACCAGTTGCCGGTCGCGCTGGAACTGGAAGCCGAGCGCATGCACCTGCTGACCCTGCCCGAAGACGAGTTCGTCAAAGAGATCGAGGTCATCAAGGAAGAGCGCCGCATGCGCGTGGATGACAACCCCAACGGCCTGGCCTACGAGCGCTTTCTCGCTCAGGCCTACACCGCCAACCCCTATGGCCAGCCGGTTATCGGCTGGATGCACGACATTGAACGCATGGGCATCGACGACCTGCGTGCCTGGTACCAGCAACACTATGTGCCAAGCAATGCGGTGCTGGTGATTGTCGGCGACGTGTACCCCGAGACGGTCAAGCCGCTGGTCGAGCGTTACTTTGGCGCCGTGCCGGCCGGCAACGCACCGCAGGTCCGCAAGCCGCTGGAGCTGCCAGCGCCCGGTGAGCGCAGCATGACCCTGCACCTGGATCTGCAACTGCCGACCCTGCTGATGGGCTTTAACGTGCCCTCACTCAATACCGTCAGCGAACCCTGGGAAGTACACGCCCTGCGCCTGCTCGGCGCGGTGCTGGACGGCGGCTACAGCGCCCGCCTGCCGAGTCGCCTGGAGCGTGGCGATGCGGTCGCCACCTCGGTGGGCACCAGCTACGACGCCTTCACCCGGGGTGACAGCCTGTTTATCTTCAGCGGCATCCCCAACGAGGCGCGCAACATCGACCTGCCGCAGCTGGAAGAGGCAATCTGGAAAGAGATCGACGAGCTCAAGCAAAACCCGCCCAGCGCAGACGAGCTGGCCCGCGTGCAGGCCCAGGTTGTCGCCGGGCTGGTCTACGCCCAGGACAGCATCATGGCGCAGGCCAACCGCATCGGCGAGCTGGAAGTCGTCGGCCTGCCCTGGGAGCTGGTGGACGCAGACACTGCAGCCCTGCAGGCCATTACTCCCGAACAGATCAGCGAGGTGGCCCGCAAATACCTGACACGCGAACGCTACACCCGCAGCTACAACCTGCCGCTTGCCGAGGAGGCGCAACCATGAGCCCCCGTTCCCCGTTTTCTGCCCTGCGCTGGCTGATTGCCCTGCTGGTACTGGGCGGCATGCTGTTTCTGCTGGTTGAGCGTGCGCCCGAGCAGTCCATCCCCGAGCCGGTCGAGGTGCCCACCGAGGCACTGATAGTCACCGACACCGCGACCGAAGTCTTTGGCGAGCCGCTGCCGGCGCTGCAGTCGCTGGAAGAGCTGGACCTGGACACCCCGCCGGCGCGTCGCGGGCTGGACCTGCAGCACTGGCAGACCAGCCAGGGCACCCCGGTCTATTACATGCAGGCCGACGAGCTGCCGATGCTGGATGTGCAGATCCTGTTTGCCGCCGGCGCCAGCCGCGATGGCGAACTGCCGGGTCTGGCCGGTTTTACCAACGCCATGCTCAACGAAGGCACCGGCAACCTGGATGCCGGCGATATCGCAGCAGGCTTTGAGCGTCTGGGCGCACAGTTCAGTAACAGCTCGCACCGCGATATGGGGCTGCTCGGCCTGCGCACCCTGACCGCCAGCGAAAAGCTGGAACCGGCGCTCTCTCTGTTTGCGCAGATTCTGGCCAAACCCAGCTTCCCCGAAGCCTCGCTGCAGCGCATCCGCGAGCAGATGCTGGCCGGCCTGCGCTATGCCCGCCAACGCCCGGGCAGCCAGGCCAGCGACGCGCTCTGGTCCACTCTGTACGCCGGCCACCCCTATGGCATCCCGCCGGACGGTACGGAAGAGAGCATCAACGCGATCACCCGCGAAGACCTGCAGGGTTTCCAGCAAACCTACTACAGCGCCGGCAATGCGGTGATCGCCCTGGTTGGCGCGGTTGACCGTCAGCGTGCAGAGCAACTAGCCCAGCACCTGGCCGATGCCATGCCGCAGGGCGATGCTGCGCCGCGCACCCCGGCCCCCGAGCCGGTCAGCGCCAGCACCCAGCACATCGACTTTGCCAGCAACCAGACCCATGTACTGATCGCCCAGCAGGGCATCAGCCGTGACGATCCGGACTACGCCGCGCTGTATCTGGGCAACCAGATCCTGGGCGGCGGCGGTTTTGGCTCTCGCCTGGTCGAAGAGATTCGTGAGCAACGCGGCCTGGCCTACTCGCCGCGCAGCACCTTCAGCGCCATGCAGGCCCCCGGCCCCTTCTACATCAGCATTCAGACCCGCGCCGATCAGGCCGAGCAGGCATTGGACGTAGCCAACCAGGTACTGGACGAGTTCATCCTCACCGGCCCGACCGACACCGAACTGAGCCGCGCCAAGCAGCAGATGCTGGGCGAGTTTCCGCTGAGCACCGCGAGCAACGGCGCCATCGTCTCGCAACTGGGCGCCATCGGCTTCTATGACCTGCCGCTGAATTACATGCAGCTGTTCCTTGACCGCGTGCAGGCCTTGACCACCGAGGACATTCGCGACGCCTTTGCCCGCCATCTGCCCGCCAGCGAGCGCGTGATCATCACCGTTGGCCCGCCGCAGCCTGAGCCTGAGACGGAGCAAGACAACACCAACAGCGAGACCGACGGCGACTCGGCCACCCAGACCACGGAGGGCGAGGACGCATGAAACCCGTTCGCACCAAGGCGCGCGTCAGCCAGCTACGCATCATCGCTGGCGAGTGGCGCAGCCGCCGTTTCAGCTTCACCGAGCAGCCGGGCCTGCGCCCGACCCCGGACCGCGTGCGTGAGACGCTGTTCAACTGGCTGAGCAGCGCCGTACCCGGCGCCCATTGCCTGGACCCGTTTACCGGCAGTGGCGCGCTCACCCTAGAGGCGCTCTCGCGCGGCGCCGCCAGCGCCCTGGCCGGCGACCTCAGCCGGGATGTGGTGCAGACCTTGCGCGGCCATCTGCAGACACTGCAATGCGACCGCGCCGAGGTGGTCCAGCAGGACGGCCTGTCACTGCTGAGCGGCACGCCGCCGCGCCAGTTTGATCTGGTGTTTCTCGACCCACCCTTCCATCAGGGGCTGCTGGAGCCGGCCTGCACTGCACTGGAATCCAACGGCTGGCTGGCTGCAGACGCGCAGATCTATATCGAAAGCGAGCAGTCGCCCAGCCAGCTGACCCTGCCCGGCAGCTGGCAACTGCACCGTGAAAAGCGCGCTGGCCAGGTCTGGTACAGCCTGTGGCACCGCACAGCGTGAGCCGCTTTCGGCCTGCGCGCTGGCTGCCCGGCGGCCACCTGCAGACCCTGTTCAGCCCGCTGCTGCGCCGCCCTCCCCAGCTGCAGCGCCAGCGTGAACGCCTGACGCTGGCCGACGGCGACTTTATTGATCTGGACTGGTTTGGCCCGGACAACCCGGAGCACCCCTGCGTGATTCTGCTGCACGGCCTGACCGGCAGCTCCAGCTCACTGTATATCCTCGGCCAGCAACGGCAGTTGGCCGCACTTGGCTGGCGCAGCGTGGCAGTCAACTGGCGCGGTTGCTCGGGCGAGCCCAACCACAGCGCCCGTGCTTATCACTCGGGTGCCAGCGATGATCTGGCCGAGGTGGTCAACCATGTGCTGCTGCGCTACCCCGGACGCACGCTGGCGGCCGCCGGTTACTCGCTGGGCGGCAACGTGCTGCTCAAATATCTGGGGGAATGCGCGGATCAATGCCCGCTGCAGGCAGCGGTCGCGGTCTCGGTGCCGTTCCGCCTGGATGAGTGCGCCGACCGTATCGGCGAGGGCTTTTCCCGGGTCTATCAGAGCCGCTTTATGCGCGACATGCTGGCTTATGTCAGCAACAAGAAGCGGCTTTTCCAGCATCAGGGCTGGCACAGCGAGCACGCGCGGCTGGATGCGCTGGGCTCAATGGAGGGGATGGATACCTTCTGGGATTTCGATGGTCGGGTAACCGCGCCGCTGCACGGCTATGCCAGCGCGCAGGACTATTATCGACGCTGCAGCAGCCGGTACTTTCTGGGCGCGATTCAGGTGCCCTGCCTGCTGATCCAGGCCCACAACGACCCCTTCGTCTACCCGCACAGCCTGCCGCAGCTGAGCGAACTGGGTCCGCGTACCGAGTTTGAGCTGCATCAGGGCGGTGGTCACGTCGGCTTTATCGAGGGACCACCCTGGCGGCCACGCTACTATCTGGAGTGCCGCATCCCCGCCTGGCTCCAGCACCAGCTTCAGTCTGCCCCCAGCGGCGAGTAGAGCCGCTCCAGCATCGCCTCAACGCCCGGACGCGCCGCCTCGCTGAGCAGTCCCCGCTCCTGCGCCAGCACCTGATACACACCGCGGCGCAGCATCTGCGGCGTCAAATCATCCTGCGCATCATTGAGCATGGTGGTGCAGAGAAAGTTGACCCAGCTGGTCATCAGTAGCCAGCTGTTGAGTGCCAGCACCTCGGCGTTGGCATGGCGGGCATCCAGAATGCCCGCATCAATAGTGCCCTGAAAGATCGCCTCAATGGCCTGCAGCGCGTGGCGCGAATACCCGCGGTATCGCGCCGCCAACTCGGCGTCGCTGGCCAGCAGGTGCTCCAGATCACGCAACATGAAGCGATAACGCCACATGGTTGCGCCCATCGACTCCAGATAGCGCGCCTTGTCGTCCAGATCGAGCGCCCGCCCCTCTGGCAAGGCCAGGTTCTGCTCGGCCTCAGCGGCGTAGCGCTCAAACAACTCGGCAATGATCTGCTGCTTGTTGCGGAAGTGGTAATAGAGGTTGCCCGGCGACATGCCCAGATGCGCGGCAATGTGGTTGGTGGTAACAGCGCGCTCGCCCTGCTCGTTGAACAACTGCAGGCTGGCTTCGATGATGCGGTCGCGGGTTTTCATGGTCGTTGGTCGGCTTCACTCACGGATTATTTGACACTTTAGAGCAATTACTCTAGAAATACAGTCCATACCGAAAACGGCAGGACTCACACCCCTCGCCGACAACACCAAAGCCGATAACAACAAGACAGTGCTGGCACTACAGCCCAGCCGACGGAGGCAACATGGTAGCCGATATTGCCTACATGCAAGAGCAGCAGCAGTCCATCAGCCGCATGAACGACCTGTTCGAGGCCCAACGGGCGGCTTTTCGCAACGCCCCCATGCCCACCGCCGACGAGCGCATCCAACACCTGCAGGCCCTCAAGCAAGGGGTTCTTAAGCATCAGCAGGCATTGATTGACGCCATCGGTGAGGACTTCGGCCGGCGCTCGGCAGACGAAACCCGGCTAGCCGAGATCATGCCCTCGCTCGAAGGCATTCATTACGCCAGCAAGCGGGTCAAAGGCTGGATGAAGCCGTCACGCCGCAAGGTCGGGCTGGCCTTCCAGCCGGCCAAGGCGCAGGTCATCTACCAGCCGCTGGGCGTGGTCGGCATTATCGTGCCGTGGAACTACCCCTTGTTTCTGGCTATCGGGCCGCTGATCACCGCGCTGTCGGCCGGCAACCGGGCGATGATCAAAATGAGCGAATCCACCCCGCGCACCGCTGAGGTAGTGCAGCAACTGCTGGGTGAGATCTTCCCCGAGGATCACGTTGCCGTGGTTACCGGCGAGGCCGACGTGGGTGTCGCCTTCTCCAAACTGGCCTTTGATCACCTGCTGTTCACCGGCGCCACCAGCATTGGCCGCCACGTAATGCGCGCTGCCGCCGACAACCTGACCCCGGTCACCCTGGAGCTGGGCGGCAAGTCACCGGCGATCATCTCGGCCGACGTACCGCTGAATGACGCGGCCGAGCGCATTGCCTTCGGCAAGGGCGTGAATGCGGGCCAGACCTGCGTTGCACCGGATTACATCCTATGCCCACGCAGCCGCGTAGACGACCTGACCCAGGCCCTGCATAAACAATTCGCGCAGATGTACCCGAGCCTGCGCGATAACGCCGACTTCACTCAGGTCATCAACCCGCGCCAATACCAGCGCCTGCGCAGCTATCTGACCGATGCCGAAGAGAAAGGCGCGCGCATTCTGCCGGTCAATCCGGCCAACGAAGACCTGAGCGGCACGCGCATCATCGCCCCCACACTGCTGCTGGACGTGACCGACGATATGAAGGTCATGCAGGACGAGATCTTCGGCCCGCTACTGCCAATCCTGCCGTACGACAATCTGGACAGCGCGCTCGACTACATTGCCGAGCGCCCCCGCCCGCTGGCGCTCTACTACTTCGGCTACGACAAGGCCGAACAGCAGCGCCTGATGGACCAGACCCACGCTGGAGGCATGTGCATCAACGATGCGCTGCTGCATGTCGCTCAGGACGACATGCCGTTCGGCGGCATCGGCGCCTCCGGCATGGGCCATTACCACGGCCACGAAGGCTTTCTCACCATGAGCAAGGCCAAGGGCGTGTACATCAAGCAGCGTTACAACGGCGCCAAGCCGATCTACCCGCCCTACGGTGGCAAACTGCTGAATCTGGTTTACAAGCTGTTCCTGCGCTGAAGCCATAATGACCCACCATCGGGGTGCCTGCGCCCCGGCGACAACAACAAGAAGAATGCTAATGTCACACACCACCTCGCCGGCAATAGGCCGGCGCAGCCTGCTGAAATTGGGGCTAGGTGCCGGGCTTATGCTCGGCACCGCCGGCCTGACCGCAACCCTGAGCGGCTGCAGCTCCTCTGCACCCGCGGGCCATCTGGCCGTGTTGCGCGAATCCGACTTGCCGCTGCTGGCAGCGCTGTATCCAGTCGTCGTTGGTCCCCACCCGGCCTTCAAGGAAAAGACCGACGCTACCGAGCGCGCCATCGCCCAGCTCGACTATATGCTGCATGCCAGCTCACCGCATGTGCAGAGTGAAGTACTGAACCTGCTGGGCATGCTCAGCATGCCTCTGACCCGCGGCCCGATGACCGGAATCTGGGGCAACCTGGCCACAGCCAGCCCGCAACAGCTGGAGGCCTTTCTGACACGCTGGCAGGACAGCCGCTTTGAGCTGCTACGCAGCGCACACAAAAGCCTGCTGCAGCTGCTGCACATGTCGTGGTACGCCACCCCCCAGTCCTGGGCCGCCGTCGGCTACCCAGGCCCGCCCATCATCTGATTTCGACTTCAGGGAAATACCATGCCCGTACCCGATCTGTTCTTGCAGGGGATTGAGCGCGGCTGGCAGGTCATCGACGCCAGCGCCCTCGATCAGGAAACCACCCTTGAAGCCGACGTCGTGATCGTCGGCACCGGCGCCGGTGGCGGCACCAGCGCGGAGATTCTGGCCAACGCAGGGCTGCGCGTACTGCTGGTCGAAGAAGGCTCGCTGAAAACCTCCAGCGACTTCAAGAATGACGAAGGCAAAGCCTACGCCGAGCTGTATCAGGAAGGTGCCGCGCGGGCGACCGCTGACGCCGGCATCGGCATTCTGCAGGGCCGCACCGTCGGCGGCACCACCACCGTCAACTGGACCAGCAGCTTCCGCACACCCGACCCGACCCTCGCCCACTGGGCCGAGGCCCACGGCGTCAAGGGTCTGGACAGCGACAGCATGGCGCCCTGGTTTGCGCGCATGGAAGAACGTCTCGGCGTCGCCCCCTGGGCAGTGCCGCCGAACGCCAACAACGACGTTATCCGCCTCGGCTGCGAAAAGCTCGGCTACCACTGGAAGGTTATCCCCCGCAACGTACGCGGCTGCTGGAACCTCGGCTATTGCGGCACCGGCTGCCCGAGCAACGCCAAGCAGTCCATGCTGGTGACCACTCTGCCTGCGGCGCTGGAAAAGGGTGCCGTGCTGGTGCATAGCGCCCGCGCCGAACGCCTGGTATTCGACGGCGATCGCGTCAGCGAAGTGCAATGCCGGGCCATGGACGCCACCCTGAGCAAACCCGCCGGCCAACGGCTGCGCCTGCGCGGCCGTCATATCGTGCTCTCCGGCGGCGGCATCAATAACCCCGCACTGCTGCTGCGCTCGGAGGCACCGGACCCGCACGAGCGGGTCGGCAAACGCACCTTCCTGCACCCGGTCAACATGACCCTGGCCCAGTATGACCGCGACATTCACGGATACTACGGCGCGCCGCAGTCCATCTACTCTGACCACTTTCAGTGGGACCAAGGCACCAGCGGCCCCATGGGCTACAAACTGGAAGTGCCGCCCATGCAGCCCAGCATCACCTCCACCTTGATGGGCGGCTTCGGCATGCAGCATCTGCAGCGCATGGCCGCCCTGCCGCAGAGCAACCTGCTCCTGGCACTGCTGCGCGACGGCTTCCACGAGCAAAGTCAGGGTGGCAGTGTCAGCCTGCGCGACAATGGCGACCCGGTACTCGACTACCCGGTTACCGACTATGTCTGGGACGGCGTGCGCCGCGCCTACCTGAGCATGGGTGAAATCCAGTTTGCCGCCGGCGCCAAGGCCGTCATGCCGAGCCACGCCCACGGTCGGCTTAGCACCAGCTGGACAGATTTCAAGCAGCAGGTCGCCGAACTGTCCTACCGCCTGCACGACGTGCGCCTGGCCAGCGCCCACGTCATGGGCGGCTGCGCCATGGGCGAAGACCCGGCCCAATCGGTCGTCAACAGCCACGGCCGGCACCACCAGCTGGAGAACCTGTCGATCATCGACGGTTCGCTGTTCCCCACCAGCATCGGTGCCAACCCGCAGCTATCGATCTACGGACTGGCAGCGCGGCTGGCCAGCCAGTTGGCCAGCGACCTCAGCTGAGCCGGGTGGTCGGCGGCGCCTAACCGCGCCGCCGACCCCACACAGCTGGGTTTTCGGCGGTTGTTAAGCTACCATCTGCCTCTCTACCACCCGCTGCAGGACCCGCTCTGGCATGAACACCGTACTCTATCCCGGCACCTTCGACCCCATCACCAAAGGCCACACCGATCTGGTCGAGCGCGCCGCGCGGCTGTTTGACCGCGTGGTAGTGGCTGTTGCCGCCAGCCCGAAGAAGAACCCGGCCTTCTCGCTGGAGCAACGCGTCGACATGGCCAAGACGGTGCTGAGCCATCTGCCCAACGTCGAAGTGGTCGGCTTTTCGTCCCTGCTGGCGCACTTCGTCAAGGAAGTGGACGCCAACGTGCTGCTACGCGGCCTGCGCGCGGTCTCCGACTTCGAATACGAATTTCAGCTGGCGAACATGAACCGTGTACTGGCGCCCGACGTAGAAAGCCTGTTCCTGACGCCGTCGGAGAAGTACTCCTATATTTCGTCCACGCTGGTGCGTGAAATTGCCGCCCTGGGCGGTGATGTCACCAAGTTCGTCCACCCGGTGGTCAACGAGGCGCTGACCGAGCGCTTCAGCGGCTGAGTCGGCAGGAGTCAGAGCATGTCACTGATCATCACCGACGACTGCATCAACTGCGATGTCTGCGAGCCCGAGTGCCCGAACGGCGCCATCTCCCAGGGCGAAGAGATCTACGTCATTGATCCCAACCTGTGCACCGAGTGCGTCGGCCATTTTGACGAACCCCAGTGCCAGCAGGTCTGCCCGGTGGACTGCATTCCGCTGGACCCCGACAACGTCGAAAGCAAGGACGAGCTGATGGACAAATACAAGATCATCACCGGCCAGGCCTAAACGCATGATGACTCGCCTGCGCCGTACCCTCAGCCTCAGCGTGCTGCTGCTCTGTAGCACTCCCCTGCTGGCGGCGGACGGCCCAGGCCGCATCGCGGTCGCCAGCGCCCACCCGATTGCCACCGAAGCAGGCCTTGAGATCATGGCCGATGGCGGCAACGCCTTCGATGCCGCTATCGCGGTGGCGGCGACCCTGGCCGTGGTCGAGCCTTATAGCTCAGGCATTGGCGGCGGCGGCTTCTTCCTGCTGCGCCAACCCGGCAACACCGACCAGCCCTACCGCTTTATCGACGCCCGCGAAACCGCACCGGGCAAAGCCGGCCGCGACCTGTACCGCGACGCCAGTGGTGAGGTGCAACGTGACCCGGCCATCAACGGCCCGCTGGCTGCCGGCATTCCCGGTATCCCGGCAGCGCTGGTTCACCTGGCCGAGCACTACGGCCGCCTGCCGCTGACCCAGTCACTGGCCCCCGCCATCGAGGCGGCAGAAAATGGCTTCAACAGCAGCGAGCACTACCGCACGCTGGTCGGCTACCGACTGGCCGCCATGCAGCGTGACACCGAAACCGCGCGGCTGTTTCTGCGTGACAATCAGGCGCCCGAGGCCGGCACGCTGATTACCCAGCCCGACCTAGCGAATACCCTGCGCGCCATTGCCAGCAACGGCCGCGACGGTTTCTACCGTGGCCCGGTTGCCGAGCAACTGCTGCGCGGCGTGCAGGCTGCTGGCGGCGTCTGGCAGCAACAGGATCTGGACAACTACCGGGTTATCGAACGCAGCCCCATTCGCTTTTCCAGCGGCGGCTATCAGGTCATCAGTGCGCCGCTGCCATCCGCTGGCGGCATTGCATTGGCCGGCATTCTGCAGGCGCTGCCCGCGCTACCCGCCAGCCCCAATCGCTCAATTGAGCAGACCCACCAGTTGGTCGAGCTGATGCGCCGCGTCTACCGCGACCGCGCCATGCTGCTGGGTGACAACGACTTTGTATCGGTACCGGTGGCCGAGCTGACCTCCAAGGCCTACGCCGTGGCCATGGCGCAGGACATCAACCCCGAGCGCGCCACCCCCAGCAGCGAGCTGGGGCCGCTGCGTGACTTCCACGAAGGCACCAACACCACCCATTTCTCGCTGATGGATGCCGACGGCAATGCCGTGTCGGCAACCCTGAGCATCAACCTGCCCTTTGGCGCGGCCTTTACCCCGCCCGGCACCGGCGTGCTGCTCAACAACGAGATGGACGATTTTGCCGCCGACCCGAGCGGCAGCAACGCCTACGGCCTGGCCGGCAGCGAGGCCAATGCCATTGCCCCCGGCAAACGACCGCTCTCGAGCATGACCCCGACCATGCTGGAAAGCGACCAGCAGCTGGCCCTGCTCGGCACGCCCGGCGGCAGCCGCATCATTACCATGGTGCTGCTCGGCACACTGGAAGCCATGCATGGCGAGCCGGTCGAGCACTGGGTCAGCCGCCCGCGCTTTCACCACCAGTATCTGCCGGACTACATTCAGGTCGAAGACGCCGCCTTCACGGAGCAGCAGCGTGCAGCCCTTGAAGCCATGGGCCATCGCATCGAGCCGGTCGGCCGCGATTACGGCAACATGCACGCGGTGTCGTGGGACAAGACCGAGAACCGCGTCAGCGCGGCCAGCGACCCTCGCGGTATCGGCGCGGCCAGCGTGCAGGAGCAGCCGGTACCGGTACCAAGCGAATAACCAGGCAACAAACCGACCGCATCACGACGCAAAGGTATTCGTATAAAAACCTTTATCTACGAGTTCTGGCGCTTCGGCCTTAAACAGGCCTATGCCTGCCTGTTTGGCGGATTTTTGCTGCTGGTGATGGTGGTGACCCGTTACTGGTACCCAATCGAGGGGCTGCACCGCTACGACTTCATCTTCCTCGCTGCGATCGGCTTTCAGCTATTTATGCTGGCCGCACGGCTGGAAACCCTGCGTGAGTCCATGGTTATTGTGGTGTTTCATGTCACCGCCACGATCATGGAGCTGTTCAAGACCTCCGATGCCATCGGCTCCTGGCAGTATCCGGAGGCCTACCTGTTTGGTATCGGCAATGTGCCCCTGTTCACCGGCTTCATGTACAGCGCGGTGGGCAGCTATATCGCCCGCGTCTGGCGCCTTTTTGACTTTCAATACAGCCACTACCCGGCGCGCTGGCAGACGCTGGTACTGGTCAGCCTGATCTACCTCAACTTCTTTACCCACCACTTTGTCTGGGATCTGCGCTGGGTCTTACTGGCGGCCACGGTCTACCTGTTCTGGCGGACGCAGATTCATTTCAAGATCAGCAAGACCCATCGCTGGATGCCCTTGCTGCTGGGCTGGTTTCTGGTGGCGCTGTTCATCTGGTTTGCCGAAAACATCGCCACTTACGCCAACATCTGGATCTACCCCAACCAGAAAGAACAATGGCACATGGTCTCTCTGGCCAAGCTCAGCTCCTGGTACCTGTTGATGCTGCTGAGCTTTGTGCTGGTATCGCTGATCAACAATCCGGTCACCCGCCTGCCGACAAGAGCACAGGCGTAACGCGCACCCGCCACGGCGCGAGGAGCCGAAAAAAAGCCGGACCGCGATATCGCCAGCCCGGCTTCTTCATACTGCATCTGAGCGCGAGGCTAGGGTCTGTTGAGGTTTCGTTCACCCACCTGTTGCAGCCTGTAAAGCCGCCAATCAAGGA
>CEVI01004447.1_pt1 | contig 55774 bp, 44 predicted proteins | sample 531471 | NCBI WGS metagenome assembly CEVI01 (sample SAMEA2623513, study PRJEB7988) | marine metagenome | isolation source: saline water (ENVO:00002010), including
TGAACCTGCAGCGAAAAAAGCCGAGACCGAGCCACGCGAGGTCGCACCGCCGGCCGCGCCAGCGGCGGCGCGTCCTGCTTCGGGTTATCACGATGCCAGCTGGTATCGTCAGCGTCCCGGTTCGGAGTACGTTGTCCAACTGCTTGGCTCACGCTCCGAGGCGGCCGCCAAGGCCTTTATCGCTCGCCATGCTGAGGTCGCTGATCTGGGCTACTTTGAGACCAGGCACCAGGGCGAGCCCTGGTATGTTGTGACGCAGGGGGCCTATGCTTCCCGTCAAGCGGCGCAGGCCGGTGTTGCCAAGCTGCCGGCCGCACTGCGTGATAGCAAGCCCTGGCCTCGCGGGATGGCTGATATCCAGAGCGCTCTACGCTAAGCTGTCAGGCCCGCCGCTAGGCGGGCCTGCTGACCAAAAAGGCGTGGCCGATGCCTGTCGGTAGCGCTATAGTCGGACTACAAAGTTTCCGATTTACGACATTTGAATACGCCCAAGCGGCATCATTGCGCCAAAAAAAATTGTGAGCGTGCTTGGCGCTGTGTACAATTACTCCCCTTTTGCCCGGCGCAGAGCCAGATTTATCCGTGGTCTGGTTTTTTAAGTGCCTGAATTTATTAGCTTTTTGAGAGAGTGCCTATGAAAGCAGGTCTATACCAGCCTGATCAGTTCAAGGATAACTGTGGCTTTGGTTTGATTGCCCACATGGAAGGCCAGCCCAGTCACCACCTGCTGCAGACGGCCATCGAAGCCCTCACCTGCATGACGCACCGTGGCGGTATTAATGCTGACGGCAAGACCGGCGACGGTTGCGGCCTGCTCATTCAAAAGCCGGATCGCTTTCTGCGCGAGGTCGCTCGTGAAACCCTGTCGGTCGAGCTGCCAGAGCAGTATGCCGTCGGCATGGTGTTCATGGGGACTGACGAACCGGCTGCCGCCGCGGCCAAGCAGGCCTTCGCCGATGCGCTGGCAGACCAGGGCCTGACCGGCCTGGGCTGGCGTCCGGTGCCGGTCGATCCGACCAAGCTGGGCCCGCTGGCTCGCACTAGCCTGCCGCGTATCGAGCAGGTGTTCGTCTCTGGCGAGGGCCTGGACGAGCAGCAGTTCGGTGTGAAGCTCTTTTATGTGCGCCGCAAGGCTGAAATCGCCATGCAGGCCGACAGCAGCTTTTATGTCTGCAGCCTGTCGCACAAGGTCATCTCCTATAAAGGCTTGATGATGCCGGCGGATCTGGACAAGTTTTATCCAGATCTGGGTGACGAGCGCATGGAAACCGCGATCAGCGTGTTCCATCAGCGCTTTTCCACCAACACCCTGCCCAAGTGGCCGCTCGCCCAGCCGTTCCGCCTGGTTGCCCACAACGGTGAAATCAACACCATTACGGCCAACCGTAACTGGGCTCACGCGCGTCGCAACAAGTTCACCAACGACCTGATGCCCGATCTGGACAGCCTGGCACCGCTGGTCAATACCACCGGCTCCGACTCTTCCAGCATGGATAACATGCTGGAGCTGCTGCTGTGTGGTGGCATGGACCTGTTCCGCGCGATCCGGATGGTTGTGCCGCCGGCGTGGCAGAACGTTGAAACCATGGACGCCGACCTGCGTGCGTTCTACGAATACAACTCCATGCACATGGAGGCCTGGGACGGCCCGGCCGGTATCGTGCTGACCGAAGGTCGCTACGCGGTCTGTCTGCTCGACCGTAACGGCCTGCGCCCGGCGCGGTACGTCATCACCAAGAACGGCTACATTACGCTGGCGTCTGAAATCGGCGTCTGGGACTACCAGCCCGAGGATGTGGTCAGCAAGGGCCGTGTCGGTCCGGGTCAGATCCTGGCGGTCGACACCCAGACCGGCGAAGTGCTGCATACCGATGATGTAGCCAACCGTCTGAAGTCACGCCACCCCTACCGCAAGTGGCTGAAAGAGAACGCCCTGCGTATTCAGGCGACTCTGGACGATCGCGATCACGGCGCTGACTTCCTGTCGGCCGAGGCGCTCAAGCAGTACATGAAAATGTTCCAGGTCACCTTTGAGGAGCGTGATCAGGTGCTGCGTCCGCTGGCCGAGAACGGTCAAGAAGCGGTCGGCTCCATGGGTGACGACACCCCGATGGCTGTGCTGTCTGGTCGGGTTCGCTCGGTCTACGACTATTTCCGTCAGCAGTTCGCCCAGGTAACCAACCCGGCGATCGATCCGCTGCGTGAAGCCATCGTCATGTCGCTGGAAACCTGTCTGGGTGCCGAGCGCAACGTGTTCGAAGAGACTGCCGATCACGCCAATCGCGCGATCCTCAGCTCGCCGGTGATCTCGCCGGCCAAGTGGCGCACCATCATGAACCTGGATGAGCGTCCCGGTTTTGCGCGCCACGTGATTGACCTGAACGTCGCAGAAGGCACCCTGCTGGGCGATGCCGTGAAGGACATCACCGCGCAAGCTGAAGCGGCCGTGCGCGAAGGCAAGACCATCATCGTGCTCAGCGACCGTGCCATCGAGCAGGGCAAGCTGCCGGTTCATGCGGCGCTGGCGGTGGGGGCGGTGCACCACCACCTGACCGCGGTTGGTCTGCGTTCGGAGTGCAACATCCTGGTCGAAACCGCTACCACCCGCGACCCGCATCACTACGCGGTGTTGATCGGTTTTGGTGCGACCGCGGTTTACCCGTATCTGGCCTACGAAGTGCTGGGAGACCTGATCCGTACCGGTGAGGTGATCGGCGACCTGTTCGAGACCTTCAAGTACTACCGCAAGGGCATTTCCAAGGGCCTGCTGAAGATCCTGTCGAAGATGGGCATCTCCACCATCGCTTCTTACCGTGGCGCCCAGCTGTTTGAAGCGGTTGGCCTGGCGGACGAAGTGGTTGATCTCTGCTTTACCGGTGTTGTCAGCCGCATCCAGGGTGCCCGTTTTGAAGATCTGCAGGCCGAGCAGGCGCTGCTGGCCAAGGAAGCCTGGAACCCGCGCAAGTCCATCCAGCAGGGTGGCTTGCTGAAGTTTGTCTTTGGCGGCGAGTACCATGCCTACAACCCGGACGTGGTTCGCGCGCTGCAGGACGCGGTGCAGGGCGACAGCTACGACAAGTACCAGGAATACGCCGCGCTGGTGAACAGCCGCCCGGTTGCTGCGCTGCGTGACCTGCTGAAGGTGCGCGATGACCAGCAGGCAATCTCGCTGGATGACGTTGAACCGCTGGAGTCCATCTTCAAGCGCTTCGACTCGGCGGGTATCTCCCTGGGTGCTCTGTCTCCCGAGGCGCACGAGGCAATTGCCGAGGCGATGAACCGTCTGGGCGCGCGCTCCAACTCCGGTGAGGGCGGTGAAGATCCGGCCCGTTACGGCACTGTGCGTACCTCCAAGATCAAGCAGATCGCCTCCGGTCGCTTTGGCGTAACGCCCGAGTACCTGGTCAACGCCGATGTGCTGCAGATCAAGGTCGCCCAGGGTGCCAAGCCCGGTGAAGGTGGTCAGCTGCCTGGCGGTAAGGTGAACGAGCTGATCGCCCGTCTGCGTTACGCGGTCCCGGGTGTCACGCTGATTTCGCCGCCGCCGCACCATGACATCTACTCGATTGAAGACCTGTCGCAGCTGATCTTTGACCTCAAGCAGGTCAACCCGCAGGCGCTGGTCTCGGTCAAGCTGGTCTCCGAGCCGGGCGTTGGCACCATCGCTGCCGGCGTGGCCAAGGCCTACGCTGACCTGATCACCATTTCCGGCTACGACGGTGGTACCGGCGCATCGCCGCTGACCTCCATCCGTTATGCCGGTTCGCCCTGGGAGCTGGGCCTGTCTGAAGCCCATCAGACCCTGCGCGGCAATGATCTGCGCGGCAAGGTGCGCGTGCAGACCGACGGTGGCCTGAAGACCGGTCTGGACGTGATCAAGGCGGCCATTCTCGGTGCCGAGAGCTTCGGCTTTGGTACCGCGCCAATGATTGCCCTGGGTTGCAAATACCTGCGTATCTGCCACCTGAACAACTGTGCGACCGGTGTTGCAACGCAGAACGAGCATCTGCGTGACAATCACTACATCGGCACCGTCGAGATGGTGATGAACTTCTTCACCTACGTCGCGATGGAAACCCGCGAGTGGCTGGCCAAGCTGGGTGTGCGCACCCTGCAGGACCTGATCGGCCGTACCGACCTGCTGGACATCCTGCCGGGTGCGACCGGCAAGCAGCAGAACCTGGATCTGCGCCCGCTGCTGGGCAGCGATCTGGTGCCGGCTGACAAGCCGCAGTTCTGCGAGTCGCCGCGCAACGAGCCGTTCGACAAGGGCCTGACCGCCGAGAAGATGGTGGAGATGGCGCGTGCCGCCATCGACGGCCGCACCGGTGGTGAGTACCAGCTGTCGCTGACCAACTGTGACCGCTCCATTGGTGCCCGCGTATCGGGCGAGATTGCCAAGGTGCACGGTAACCAGGGCATGGTCAGTGCGCCGATCACCTTCCGCATGACCGGTACCGCCGGCCAGAGCTTTGGCGTCTGGAACGCCGGTGGCCTGCACATGTATCTGGAAGGCGACGCCAACGACTACGTCGGCAAGGGCATGACTGGCGGCAAGCTGACCATCGTACCGCCCAAGGGCAGCCCGTTCCGTTCCGAGCAGACCTCGATCATCGGCAACACCTGTCTGTACGGTGCCACTGGCGGCAAGCTGTTCGCCGCTGGTATCGCTGGTGAGCGCTTCGCGGTCCGTAACTCGGGCGCCCATGCCATCATCGAAGGCGCGGGTGATCACTGCTGTGAGTACATGACCGGCGGGATGGTCTGCGTACTGGGCAGCACTGGCCACAACTTCGGTGCGGGTATGACCGGTGGCTTTGCCTATGTGCTGGACATGGATAACACCTTCTTCGACAAGCTCAACCACGAGCTGGTCGAGCTGCACCGTATCAGCAACGAGTCGATGGAAATGTACCGCAGCCACCTGACTCAGGTGCTGACCGAGTACGTGACCGAGACCGGTAGTGCCTGGGGTGCAGAGGTGCTGGACAACCTGGACGACTACATCCGTCGCTTCTGGCTGGTCAAGCCCAAGGCCGCGAGCCTGCGCGCGCTGCTGACCAGTACCCGAGCGAACCCACAATAAGCCGCCCGAGGCAGGCCGCTGCGGCGGCCTGCCGGCCCTGATGAGTCTGGCAGTGGCGTGACGTGATCGCCGCTGCAGTGTAGAGGTTTAGATATGGCAGACCGTTTGAATAACGACTTCCAGTTTATCGATGTAGGTCGTGAAGATCCGAAGAAGCGCCCGCTGCGCGCGCGCAAGACCCAGTTCGTTGAGATCAACGAGCAGTTCAAGCCGGATGCGGCCTCCGAACAGGCGCATCGCTGCCTCGGTTGCGGCAACCCCTATTGCGAATGGAAGTGCCCCGTGCACAACTTCATTCCCAACTGGCTGAAGCTGGTCTCCGAGGGCAACATCCTGGAGGCGGCCGAACTGTCGCACCAGACCAATACTCTGCCGGAAGTGTGCGGCCGCGTGTGTCCGCAGGACCGTCTGTGTGAAGGGGCCTGTACCCTGAACGACGGTTTTGGCGCCGTGACCATCGGTTCGGTCGAGAAGTACATCACCGACACCGCCTTTGCCATGGGCTGGCGTCCGGACATGTCCGGCGTAGTGCCGACCGGCAAGCGCGTTGCCATCATCGGCGCAGGCCCGGCCGGTCTAGGCTGCGCCGACGTGCTGGCGCGTGCCGGCGTGTCTCCGGTGGTGTTCGACCGCAATCCGGAGATTGGCGGTCTGCTGACCTTTGGTATTCCCGAGTTCAAGCTGGAAAAGACGGTAATGTCCCGTCGTCGTGAGGTGTTTGAAGGCATGGGCATCGAGTTCCGCCTGAACACCGAGATCGGCAAGGACGTGATGATCGACGAGCTGCTGGCCGACTACGACGCCGTCTTCATGGGCATGGGTACCTACACCTACATGAAGGGCGGCTTCCCCGGCGAAGACCTGCCTGGTGTCTACGACGCGCTGGATTTCCTGATCGCCAACGTGAACCGCAACCTGGGCTTTGAAAAGTCGGCTGATGACTTCATCGACATGAAGGGCAAGACCGTTGTGGTTCTGGGCGGCGGCGACACCGCGATGGACTGTAACCGTACCTCCATCCGCCAGGGCGCCAACGCCGTGACCTGTGCCTATCGTCGTGACGAGGCGAACATGCCGGGCTCGCGCAAAGAAGTGAAGAATGCCAAGGACGAGGGCGTCAAGTTCCTGTTCAACCGTCAGCCGATTGCCATTGTTGGTGAAGACAAGGTTGAAGGCGTCAAGGTAGTTGAAACCCGCCTGGGCGAGCCTGATGCCCGTGGCCGTCGCAGCCCCGAGCCGATCCCCGGTTCCGAGCAGGTACTGGCCGCCGATGCGGTGATCATCGCCTTCGGTTTCCGTCCCAGCCCGGCCGACTGGTTTGCCGACAAGCAGATCGATACCGACAGCCAGGGTCGCGTGGTGGCACCGGAGCAGGCGCAGTACAAGTTCCAGACCAGCAACCCCAAGGTGTTTGCCGGTGGTGACATGGTGCGCGGCTCCGATCTGGTCGTAACCGCCATCTGGGAAGGTCGCCAGGCAGCCGAAGGTATCCTCGATTACCTCGAGGTGTGACAACAGGTCACGGCCTGTCTGTTACCAACAAGGGCGCCTGCGGGCGCCCTTGTTGCTTTGCGGCCTGATGTTTATGCGCAATTGCCGCTACAATGGCCGCTGACCTTTTTTGACTGGATGGGCCCCATGACTGAACTCAAGAACGACCGTTTCCTGCGCGCACTGGCACGTCAGCCTGTGGATGTCACCCCGGTGTGGATGATGCGTCAGGCCGGCCGCTATCTGCCTGAATACCGGGCATCGCGGGCCCGTGCCGGCGATTTCATGGGCCTGTGCATGAATCCGGAGATGGCCTGCGAGGTCACCTTGCAGCCGCTGGATCGCTACCCGCTGGATGCAGCCATTCTGTTTTCCGACATCCTCACCATTCCCGATGCCATGGGGCAGGGCCTGTATTTTGAGACCGGCGAGGGCCCGCGCTTTCGCAAGGTGATCGATACCGCAGCCGATATCGAGGCACTGCCGGTGCCGGACCCGGAGCAGGATCTGGGCTACGTGATGGATGCGGTGCGTACCATTCGCCGTGAGCTGAACGGCCGTGTGCCGCTGATCGGCTTCTCCGGCAGCCCATGGACGCTGGCAACCTACATGGTTGAAGGCGGCTCCTCCAAGGATTTCCGCAAGACCAAGGCCATGCTGTATGACCAGCCTGAAGCCATGCACCTGCTGCTCGACAAGCTGGCCCAGTCGGTGACCAGCTACCTCAACGGGCAGATCAAGGCCGGCGCCCAGGCGGTGCAGATCTTTGATACCTGGGGTGGCAACCTGTCTGCCGACGCCTACCAGAATTTCTCGCTGGCTTACATGCGCAAAATCGTCTCCGGTCTGATCCGCGAACACGATGGCCGCAAGATTCCGGTCATCTTGTTCACCAAGAATGGTGGCCTGTGGCTGGAAAGTATTGCCGACGCCGGTGCCGACGCGCTGGGGCTGGACTGGACCATGGATATCGGCGTGGCGCGTTCGCGGGTTGGTTCAAAGGTTGCATTGCAAGGCAATATGGATCCGACCGTGCTGTACGCCAAGCCGGAGGCGATTCGCGCCGAGGTCGCGCGTATTCTGGCCAGCTATGGCAAGGGCAGCGGCCATGTATTCAACCTGGGCCACGGCATCACACCCGAGGTCGACCCGGCTCACGCCGGTGCCTTCATTGAGGCTGTGCACGAGTTGTCAGCGGTTTATCACGATCCGAATGCTATCGTGGTCTGACGCGTCACGCGTCAAGATGGCGCACGGCGGTAGCGACTGAACAAGGAGAGGGCGTATGCGTAGGGTAGTGTTCAACCAGAAAGGTGGTGTCGGCAAGTCGAGCATCGCCTGTAATCTGGCGGCGGTCAGCGCGGCAGCGGGCTACAAAACGCTGGTGATTGATCTGGACCCGCAGGCCAATTCCAGCCACTACCTGTTGGGTGATCGGCTGGCTGATGTGGACACCACCATCGCCGATTTCTTCTCCCAGACGCTCTCCAGTGGGCTGTTCAGCAAAAAGGCGGAGACCTTTGTCACCGAGACGCCGTTCGAAAACCTCTGGCTGATGCCGGCCAGCCCCGAGCTGGCCGAGCTGCAGCACAAGCTGGAGTCGCGCTACAAGATCCAGAAGCTGCGCAAGCTGCTCAAAGACCTGAAGGACAACTACGAGCGCATCTACATCGATACCGCCCCGGCGTTCAACTTCTACACCATGTCGGCGCTGATTGCGGCTGACCGCGTGTTGATTCCCTTTGATTGCGACAGCTTCTCGCGGCAGGCGCTGTACGGCCTGCTGACCGAGCTGGAAGACGTGCGTGAAGAGCACAACGAGGACCTGGCGGTCGAGGGCATCGTGGTCAACCAGTTCCAGCCACGCGCGGCATTGCCGCAGAAAATGCTGGATGAGCTGATCGCCGAAGGGCTGCCGGTGCTGCCGGTGCACCTGAACAGCTCGGTGCGCATGCGCGAGTCGCACGAGGCGGCCAGGCCGCTGATTTTCCTCGATGGCCGGCACAAGCTAACTCAGCAGTTTATGGCCCTGCACGACCATATCGAGGCGCAGTAGGCGGCGCCCGGTCGCATTGACCCGCCGCACTTCCTTCTGCATGCTCGGCGCTGGACTTCAATAACAAGGACAGCGCCATGAAGCTCGAAACGCTTGCCATACACGCCGGTTACACCCCCGACCCCAATACGCACGCGGTTGCCGTGCCGATCTACCAGACCACGTCCTACGCCTTTGACGACACCCAGCACGGGGCCGACCTGTTCGATCTGAAGGTGCCGGGCAACATCTACACGCGCATCATGAACCCCACCAACGACGTGCTGGAGCAGCGCGTTGCGGCGCTGGAAGGTGGTGTTGGTGCCCTGGCGGTTGCCTCCGGCATGGCGGCTATCACCTACGCGATTCAGACCCTGGCCGAAGCGGGCGACAACATCGTTTCCGTGGCCAAGCTGTATGGTGGTACCTACAACCTGCTTGCGCACACCCTGCCGCGCCAGGGTATCGAAACCCGCTTTGCCGCCCATGACGACATCGCCGCGCTGGAAAGCCTGATTGATGCGCGCACCAAGGCGGTGTTCTGTGAGTCCATCGGCAACCCGGCGGGTAACGTGATCGATATCCAGGCGCTGGCCGATGCTGCCCATCGTCATGGCGTGCCGCTGATTGTCGATAACACCGTTGCCACCCCGGCCCTGTGCCGCCCGTTTGAGCATGGTGCCGACATTGTGGTGCATTCGCTGACCAAGTACATGGGCGGTCACGGCACCACCCTGGGCGGCATTGTGGTTGATGGCGGCTGCTTCCCCTGGGCTGAGAACGCGGAGCGCTTCCCGCTGCTCAACACCGCTGATCCGTCCTACCACGGTGTGGTCTACACCGAAGCCTTCGGTCCGGCGGCTTTCATTGGTCGCTGCCGTGTTGTGCCGCTGCGTAACATGGGCGCGGCGCTGTCGCCGTTCAACGCGTTCATGATTCTGCAGGGGCTGGAAACCCTGTCGCTGCGCATGGAGCGTCACTGCGACAACGCCATGGCGGTCGCCAGCTTCCTGCAGAGCCACCCGCAGGTTGCCTGGGTACAGTACGCCGGGCTGGAAGATCACCCCGAGCACGCCCTGGCCAAGCGCTACATGGGCGGCACGCCGGCGTCGGTGCTGTCGTTCGGGATCAAGGGCGGGCAGGAGGCCGGCGCGCGCTTTATCGATGCGCTGAATCTGGTGGTGCGACTGGTCAATATCGGTGACGCCAAATCTCTGGCCTGCCATCCGGCCTCGACCACCCATCGCCAGCTGAACGACGAGGAACTGGCCAAGGCCGGCGTGCCTCGTGACATGGTGCGGCTGTCGATCGGTATCGAGCATATCGACGACATCCTCGCTGATTTGTCACAGGCACTCGACGCCTCGCGTTAGGCACCTCCCGCTTTGCGGGCGGTGAGCTGCAAGCCGCAAGCCGCAAGCCGCAAGCTGCAAGCAAAACCCGCGTGGAGTTGAACCACGCGGGTTTTCTTTTGGCTGCGCATGGCAGCAAACGGCGTTCAGGCGCGCTTGACGGCCTTGGCGTCGAATTCATCCTGATCACGTTTGCGGTTTGCGGTTTGCGGTTTGCGGTTTGCGGCTTGCGGCTTGCGCGCGCCAGCGCGCGTTTCAGGGAAACAGCGGCCAGATCAGTGGGATGATCAGCGAGCCTGCCGCCCACATGATCAGGTTCAGCGGGGCACCGATGCGCATAAAGTCGGTGAAACGATATCCGCCGGCGCTGTAAACGAAGGTGTTCGTCTGGTAGCCAATTGGCGTGGCGAAACTGGCGCTGGCGGCGAACATCACCGCGACCACGAACGGGCGCGGGTCCGCGCCGAGCTGCTGGGCTACGCCAATCGCAATCGGGGTGACCAGTACCGCGACGGCATTGTTGCTGACCACCTCGGTAAGGATCGAGGTGAGCAGGTAGATGAACGACAGCATGAACAGCGGGCCGAGCAGCGGCGACAGCGTCATCACGTGGCTGACCACGGTATCCACCAGCCCTACCTTGTTCATCGCGATACTGATCGCCAGCATGCCAAAGATGAGCGTGAGGATGCGCCAGTCGATGGCCTTGTAGGCGTCTTCGGTATCCAGGCAACCGGTGGCGACCACCAGCGCTGCGGCAATCATCGCCAGTCCTTCGATGGGCATGACCTTGAATGCGGCCAGCACCATCACGGCCAGCACAGCGGCGATGGCGATCGGCGCCTTGTCGCGGCGGTAGGCGCGCTCCTGAACCGAGTTGAGGCTGATCAATTCGCCGTTGTCGGCAAATTTTTTGATCTGCGCCGGCGTGCCTTCAACCAGCATCACGTCGCCGAACTGCAGCTCGAAGTCGTCCAGGTTGTCCTGGATATTCTCGTTGTGACGGTGCACCGCCAGCACGTGGATGCCGTAGCGCGCAGTCAGGTTGAGGTCGCGCATCGGGCGGTGGCTGTAGCGGGAGTTGCGGCCCACAATGGCTTCGGCCAGCATCACATCGCGGGTCGAGATGGTCTCGAAGCTGTCGGCGCGGTTGATCGACAGCAGCCCGTTGTGACGCAGCTCGACAAAATCGCGCATACCGGCATGCAGCACCAGCCGGTCGCCGGCCAGCAGCCGGGTGTCGTTGAGCGGCGTCGACAGCTCGTCGTCGCCGCGGAAGATTTTCAGCACGCGGATACCGCTGTTGCCGTTCAGGTTGGCCTGGCTGATGGTCTGGCCGATGACCGGAGAGTCGTGCGGCACCAGCAGCTCGGTCATAAAGGTGCGCGACTGGTCCGGGCGCAGCTGGCGTGACAGGCTCTCGCGGTCCGGCAGCAGGCGATGACCGATCAGCAGCACAAAGGCCATGCCGATGCCGGCCAGCACCAGGCCGGGCAGGGTGATCTCGAACATGCCGAACGGCTCCATGCCCATCTGCCGGGCTACGCCGTCGACCAGAATGTTGGTCGAGGTGCCGATCATGGTCATGGTGCCGCCAAAGATGGTGGCGTAGGACAGCGGGATCAGCATCTTCGAGGGCTTGCTGCCGATGCTGGTGGCCAGGGCAATGGCCACCGGCGTGAGGATGGCGACCACCGGCGTGTTGTTGATGAAGGTCGACAGCAGCAGCGCCGTTATCATCAGGCTGAACAGGGTGCGCCACTGGCTGCCGCCGCCCATGCGCGACAGCCAGTTGCCGAGGGTTTCGACACAGCCGGTGCGCTCCAGCGCGGCGGAGAGAATGAACATGCAGGCGATGGTGATCGGGGCGCTGTTGGACAGCACGCCGAGGACTTCGGATGGGGTCAGCAGTTGACTGACCAGCAGCACGGCAACCGCGATGCCCACGACCACGTCAGGGCTGAATTTTTCCCGCGCGAAGGCGTAGAACACCCAGCACAGCAGCAGTGCTACGCCTATCAGGGGCAGTGAATCCCAACTCATCGGTTACCGAACTCTCTGGTGAGGTATCGGGTCCGCAGTCGGACCCACGCTGGGCGTCACATTAAGAGTCGGCGCTATATTTGTCCAAGCACAAAAACTGATTTTTATATTCTTAAAAAGAATAAAGCTTGTTTACGATGAGCAGCTGATTTCCAGGTGTCGGCCCCAGTCCGGCGGCGCGGCGGCATAGGCCTCGGCGCCCGCCTGCGGGCTGAATGGCTGGCGCAGGATCTGATGCAGTCTGCGCACTTCGTTGAAGTCACCTTGCTCGGCGGCGGCAATCGCGTTCTGGGCCAGATAGTTGCGCAGAACATACAGCGGGTTGGCTGCCTGGCGCGCATCGAGGGGCGCGTCGCAGCGCTGCTCATGTTGCTGTCGCCAGGCGTCAAAGGCGTCACGGTCGATAAACTGGTCGCGCACCAAGGGGTGCTCTTCAGCGAGCTGGCGCAGGGTCAGGTGGTAGTCGGCTCCGCTGGCCTGCATGAGTTGCAGCAGGGCGTCGATTTGCTCGGCGTCATCCTCGCGCGTGGCTGTCCAGCCCAGACGCTGGCGCATCAACGCCAGATAGTGCTGCTCGAACAGCGGCATAAAGTTGGCCAGTTCGGCCTTGAGTTCGTCAACGGAGGCAAAGGGTGTCAGGGCCTGGGCCAGGCAGGCCAGGTTCCATTGGGCAATCAGCGGCTGGCGGTGAAAGGCGTAGCGGCCTTCGTGGTCGGAATGGTTGCAGATGTGCCGGGCGTCAAAGGCGTCGAGAAAGGCATAGGGGCCAAAGTCGAAGGTGATACCCAGTATCGACATGTTGTCGGTGTTCATGACCCCATGACAGAAACCGTATGCCTGCCAACGGGCGACCATCTCGGCAGTGCGCTGCAGCACCTGATGCAGCATGGCCAGAGCGGGGTTCTCTGCGTTGCGGCAGTCCGGATAGCAGGTGTCCAGTGTGAACTCCAGCAGCTGACGCAGCGCGTCTTGCTGGCGGGTGTAGTAGAAGTACTCGAAGTGACCAAAGCGGATGTGCGAGGGCGCCAGGCGCAGCAACATGGCGGCGCGTTCTTCGCGCTCGCGGTACACCGGGTTATCGCCGACGGTGACGCACAGAGCCCGGCTGGTCGGGATGCCCAGCGCATGCAGGGCTTCGCTGGCGAGAAACTCGCGGATTGATGAGCGCAGCACCGCGCGGCCATCGCCCATGCGCGAGTAGGGCGTGCTGCCGGCGCCCTTGAGGTGCAGATCCCAGTAGGCGCCGGCCTGGTTGACCACCTCGCCCAGCAGCAGGCCGCGACCGTCGCCCAGTTGCGGGTTGTAGGCGCCAAACTGATGCCCGGAGTACACCATGGCGCGGGGCTCGGCATCGCTCCACACCTTGTGGCCGGCAAACAGCTCCACCAGCAGTGGGTCTGCGGCCTGGTCCGAGTCCAGATCCAGCAGGGCCAGCGCGTCCTCGCTGCACACTACCAGTTGCGGGTTGCTCAGTGGTTCGGGCAACACGCGGCTGGAAAAAGTGTCTCCCAGACGGGCAAAGCGATTGTCGAACTGCAGGTCGGCCAGGGTGGGCACAATTGGCTCCTTGTTTGGGTCTGACTCACCATGCTACAGCAGTGCCGCATGGCTGGCAGCGCTGCGTTATAGCGCTGTATCAGGAGAGGTAATGCACGGCCCAATTTCTTGACCGCAGGGGCGCCGGTCCTTAGTGTTCAAACACCTGTATGAAATCATGCTGCCGGTGGTGACTGGCCGCCCTTTGGAGAGTCGACATGCCTGAATATAACGCCCCCTTGCGCGACATGCGCTTTGTCATGGACGAGCTGCTGGACATGACCGGCAGCTACGCTGCGTACGGTCTGGAAGACGCCACCCCGGATCTGGTCAGCGCGATCCTGGAAGAGGGTGCCAAGTTCACCAACCAGGTGCTGTCGCCGCTGAACCGCACCGGTGACGAAGAAGGCTGCCACATCGAAAACGGCGTCGTCACCACGCCGAAGGGCTTCAAGGAAGCCTATCAGGCCTACTGCGAAAACGGCTGGGGCTCCATGACCGCCTCTCCCGAGTACGGTGGACAGGGCCTGCCGTCGTCCCTGGGCCTGATCATCGCCGAGATGGTTGCCTCCGCCAACTACTCGTTCAGCATGTACCCGGGTCTGTCCCACGGTTGTGCTGCGGCGATCGCTGCGCACGGCACCAACGAGCAGAAAGAGCTGTACCTGAACAAGCTGACCCCCGGCACCTGGACCGGCACCATGTGCCTGACCGAGCCGCACTGTGGTACCGACCTGGGTCTGGTTAAAACCCGCGCTGTGCCTCAGGCTGACGGCACCTACAAGGTGACCGGCACCAAGATCTTCATCTCGTGCGGTGAGCACGACATGTCTGAAAACATCGTGCACCTGGTACTGGCCAAGCTGCCCGACGCGCCGGCTGGCACCAAGGGTATCTCCCTGTTCATCGTGCCCAAGTTCCTGCCGGATGCGAACGGTGAAGTAGGCGAGCGCAACAGCCTGATCTGTGGCTCCATCGAGCACAAGATGGGTATCAAGGCTTCCGCGACCTGCGTGATGAACTTTGACGATGCCACCGGCTTTTTGATCGGTGATGTCAACAAGGGCCTGAACTGCATGTTCACCATGATGAACCATGCTCGCCTGGGTACCGGCATGCAAGGTCTGTGTCACGGTGAAGCGTCCTACCAGAGCGCGCTGGCTTACGCCAAAGATCGTCTGCAAATGCGTTCGCTGAAAGGCCCGGCTGCACCGGAAAAAGCGGCTGACCCGATCATCGTTCACCCGGACGTGCGTCGCATGCTGCTGACCATGAAAGCCTTCAACGAAGGTAACCGTGCACTGGCCTACCACACAGCCAAGCTGCTGGATCAGGCGCACTACGCGGCTGAAGAAGAAGCCCGCGCTGATGCTGAAGCCCAACTGGCCTTCCTGACGCCGATCTGTAAAGCCTTCATGACCGATACCGGTCTGGAAGCCACGCTGCTGGGTCAGCAGGTGTTCGGTGGTCACGGCTTTATCCGTGAATGGGGTCAGGAGCAGCAGGTTCGTGACTGCCGTATCGCGCCGATCTACGAAGGCACCAACGGTATCCAGGCCCTCGACCTGCTGGGTCGCAAGGTACTGGGTAGCCAGGGCAAACTGCTGAAGACCTTCACCAAGCAGGTGCACCTGCTGTGCAAAGAGATCGAAGGCGACGCCAAGTTTGGCGACTACGCCAAGAAGCTGGCCCAGCTGAACGCCCAGTGGGGCGAGCTGACCACCTCTGTCGGCATGAAAGCCATGCAGAACCCGGAAGAAGTGGGCGCTGCTGCGGTCGACTACCTGGCGTTTTCCGGCTACGTCGTTCACGCCTACCTGTGGCTGAAGATGGCGCTGGTTGCCCAGGCCAAGCTGGACGAAGGCAGCACTGAGGTCGACTTCTACAAAGGCAAGCTGGCGACTCAGGCGTTCTTCTATCAGCGTCTGCTACCGCGCGCCCAGGCGCACGCCGAAGCGCTGACTGCCGGTGCTTCCAGCCTGATGGACATCGCTGTCGAGCAGTTCTGATCAGTCTGCTGATGTGAAAAGAACCCCGGCCACGCCGGGGTTTTTTTATACCTGCGAGAAAGTGCAGGCCTTTGGTTGTGGTGTTGACCCATCACAAACAATTCTACTTATGGTGACCAATCAATAATAAAAAGTCATAAAGAGACGCTACAGGTTTTTTCGTTGTCGATATACAATCGTCCGCCTGCGCCGGCTCAGACCGGCTCGCCGAACAATGAGGAGATCACCATGGCTGACTACAACGCTCCCCTGCGCGACATGCGCTTTGTCCTTAATGAAGTCTTTGAGGTTTCCAAGCTCTGGGCACAGCTGCCGGGGCTGGCCGAGGTGGTCGATGAAGAGACTGCTGTGGCCATCCTGGAAGAAGCCGGCAAGGTGACCGGTGGTGTGGTCGCGCCGCTGAATCGCTCGGGCGATGAGGAAGGCTGTTCCTGGGATAACGGCGTGGTCAAGACTCCGGCTGGTTACCCCGAAGCCTACCGCACCTACGCCGAAGGCGGCTGGGTTGGCGTGGGCGGTGATCCCGAGTTTGGCGGCATGGGCATGCCCAAGGTCATCGGCGCCCAAGTTGAAGAGATGGTCAACTCGGCCAGCCTGTCATTCGGTCTGTACCCGATGCTGACCTCAGGCGCCTGTCTGTCGATCCTCAACCACGCCAGTCAGGAGCTGAAAGAGCAGTACCTGCCAAACATGTATGCCGGCACCTGGGCGGGTTCCATGTGTCTGACCGAGCCGCATGCCGGTACCGACCTGGGCATCATTCGCACCAAGGCCGAGCCGCAGGCTGATGGCAGCTACAAGATCTCCGGCACCAAGATTTTCATCACCGGCGGTGAGCACGACCTGACCGAGAACATCATTCACCTGGTGCTGGCCAAGCTGCCCGATGCTCCGGCTGGCCCCAAGGGGATTTCCCTGTTCCTGGTGCCCAAGGTGATGGTCAACGCCGACGGCTCGCTGGGCGAGAAGAACTCCCTGTCCTGTGGCTCCATCGAGCACAAGATGGGCATCAAGGCCTCCGCCACCTGCGTGATGAACTTCGACGGTGCGACCGGTTGGATCATCGATGAGCCGAATAAGGGCCTCAACGCCATGTTCACCATGATGAACTACGAGCGTCTGGGTGTGGGTATTCAGGGCCTGTCGCTGGGTGAGCGCTCCTACCAGAACGCCATTGAGTACGCCCGTGACCGTATCCAGAGCCGCGCGCCGACCGGCCCGGTCAACAAGGACAAGGCAGCCGACCCGATTATTGTTCACCCTGACGTGCGTCGCATGCTGCTGACCATGAAGGCACTGAACGAAGGTGGTCGTGCGTTCTCCAGCTACGTTGCCATGCAGCTGGATACCGCCAAGTACAGTGAAGACAAGGAAACCCGCGCGCGCGCCCAGGAACTGGTTGCCCTGCTGACGCCGGTAGCCAAGGCGTTCCTGACTGACATGGGGCTGGAAACAACCGTTCACGGTCAGCAGATCTTCGGCGGTCATGGCTTTATCCGCGAGTGGGGCCAGGAGCAGCTGATTCGTGACTGCCGTATTACCCAGATTTACGAAGGCACCAACGGCATTCAGTCGCTGGACCTGATGGGCCGTAAGATCGTTGGTAGCGGCGGCGCGTTCTACAAGCACTTCAGCGACGAAGTCAAAGCTTTCATCGCCAGCGCTGATGCCTCTTTGGCCGAGTTCACCGGCCCGCTGGAAGCGGCAATCGGCAACCTGGACGAGCTGACTGCCTGGGTTATCGACAGCGCGAAGAACAACCCGAATGAAATCGGTGCTGCTTCGGTCGAGTACCTGCAGGCCTTCGGCTACACCGCCTATGCCTACATGTGGGCCCTGATGGCACGCACTGCGCTGGCCAAGCAGGCCGAAGACGAGTTCTACGTCAGCAAGCTGGGCACTGCGCGTTTCTACTTCGCGCGCCTGCTGCCGCGTATTCACTCGCTGACTGCCTCGGTCAAGGCGGGCAGCGAGTCGCTGTACCTGCTCGACGAAGCGCAGTTCTAAGCGTGATGCGGCAGTAAAAAGCCCCGCTTCGGCGGGGCTTTTTCGTTGTCAGGTCGCATTGTTGGCATTGCCGGGGCTATTCGGGAGGCGAAGCGCTGCCGGAGCGGGTAAACTGTGCGCGATTTTACATTTCTCTCCGGAGCTTGCTCATGTCCCGTGTATCTCTTAGCCGCTACCTGATCGAACAGACGCGCAGTCATAATACCCCCGCCGATCTGCGTTTTCTTATCGAGGTGGTGGCGCGCGCCTGTAAGGAAATCAACCATGCCGTTTCCAAGGGCGCGCTTGGCGGCGTGCTGGGCAGCATGGGCACCGAGAACGTGCAGGGCGAAGTACAGAAAAAGCTGGACGTGATCTCCAACGAGATCCTGCTTGAAGCCAACGAGTGGGGCGGCCACCTGGCCGGCATGGCTTCTGAAGAGATGGACAACGCCTACCAGATTCCGGGCCAGTACCCCAAGGGCGCCTACCTGCTGGTATTCGACCCGCTGGACGGCTCCAGCAACATCGACGTCAACGTCTCGGTCGGTACCATCTTCTCGGTGCTGCGTTGTCCCGACAAGTATGTCGAGCAGACCGGTAGCCTGGACGAGCAGGCCTTCCTGCAGCCGGGTACCGAGCAGGTGGCAGCCGGTTACGCCATCTACGGCCCGCAGACCATGTTGATTCTGACCCTGGGCGACGGTGTCATGGGCTTCACCCTTGACCGTGAAATGGGCAGCTTTGTGCTGACCCACGAGAACATGAAAGTGCCGACCAGCACCGCCGAGTTCGCCATCAACATGTCCAACCAGCGCCACTGGGAAGAGCCGGTCAAACGCTACGTGTCCGAACTGCTGGCTGGCGAAGAAGGCCCGCTGGAGAAGAACTACAACATGCGTTGGATCGCGTCCATGGTCGCCGATGTACACCGCATCCTGACCCGCGGCGGTCTGTTCATGTACCCGAGTGATGCCCGTGAGCCCGAGAAGCCGGGCAAGCTGCGCCTGATGTACGAGGCCAACCCGATGTCGATGCTGATCGAGCAGGCTGGCGGCGCCGCCACCAACGGCAGTCAGCGCATTCTCGATATCCAGCCCGAATCACTGCACCAGCGTGTTGCCGTGTTCCTGGGGTCGAAGGAAGAAGTCGAGCGCGTTACCGGCTATCACCAGGGCTGAGCAGGAGCAGGCCAGCGCCTGTGGCGCTGGCCTGATGTAAGCATTTGCTTACGCGTTGTGATGGCGTTGGCCTATGGGCACGCCCTGCGATGCTGCGTAGTATCAACCGTGCTAGGAGCATCGCAGGAAGCGACCAAAACAACAGGGAACAGGGACAGTGCCTCGGAGGCACCACGCATTAGGGATGATCAGGACTATTCTGCAAAACCTCGCCTCGGCGAGGTTTTTTCTTGCCTGCGATTTATGCCGGGACACGGCGGTGCGCATCCCGGTTTTATTGCCTAGCCGCTGAAGCGGCAGCTCAGGCTGCCCAGGGCGCCCATCTCCACCTCCGCCAGATCACCCGCAGCAACCGGCTGCATGCCGGCTAGAGCACCGGTCATGATGACATCACCAGCGCGCAGCGATTGCCCGGCCGCGACCATCTGATTGACCAGCCAGAGCGCCGCATCCAGCGGGTTGCCCATGCTGCTGCCGGTATTGCCGCTGCCGACCTGCTCGCCGTTGAGCTTCAGCGCCACCGGCAGGTCATCCAGCGACAGGCTGTCCGCTGCCACGCACTGGCCCAGCACGTGAGCGCCAAAGGACAGGTTGTCAGCGACCGCATCAGCCAGAGACTTTGGCCAGCCGTCATAGGCTGAATCACAGACCTCCAGCGCGGGCATCACGCCTTCGAGCGCGGCGATCAGTTCCGCGCGATCAGCGATAGGATCTTCGATGTCGCGCGCCAGTCGCATGGCCACTTCAATCTCCAGCCGCGGCGCGATGAAATCAGCGTGCTTCAGGGTACTGCCGGCCTGATATTCGTTCGCCGCCAAGAGTACGCCGCGTAGCGGTTCGGCCACGCCAAGCGCCTGGCGGGCGCGGGCATCGGTCAGCCCGAGTTTATAGCCGGCCGGGCGCTCGCCTTGAAGCTGTCGTGTGATCAACGCGTGCTGTACCGCGTAGGCGGCTGCCAGGTCGGTCAGCGCGTATTCGCTGGCGATCGGGCCGCGTGGCGTGCCGCTGGCGCGTGCGTCCAGTAGTGCCTGTGCGGCCTGTTCGATATTGCTCATGCAGTGTCTCCTCGACTCGGCTTGTCGCCGACAACAGTGGTACGGAACATCTCCCGGCGTTTGCCGTAGTAGTCGGAGACCGGCATGTGCCAGACGCAGCGGTTGTCCCAGATCGCCAGTGTGCCCGGCGTCCAGCGCATGCGGCAAGTAAAGGCCGGGGCCGCCGCCACGCTGAACAGGTAGTCGAGCAGCGGACGCGACTCTTCCGGCTTCATGCCCGCAATGCCCTGGGTATACACCGGGTTGGCGAACAGCGCTTCGCGGCCGGTCTCGGGGTGGCGAATGATCAGCGGGTGGGTGCGTACGTCTTCATCGACACTGTTGCCGAAGCGAATCAGCATGTTCTCGATGCCCGCGTTATGCGCGGCTTTTGGCCCATAGCCGAGCTCCGGGGTGTGGATGCCGTCGAGCTGGCGCAGCAGATCGCGCAGCGTTGGCGAGAGCCACTCGCAGGCCAGGTACATGTTGTTGAACAGGGTATCGCCGCCGCTCTCTGGCACATCATGGCCGTACAGCAGGGTGAAGGCGGGCGGGCGCTCCTGGAACGACCAGTCGCTGTGCCAGGCGCCGCCAAAGACGATGGGGGTGCCTTCGTCGGCTTCTTTCAGCACATGGACCACATGCGGGTGGTCTTCCATCGGCGTGACGTACGGCTCCTTGCCGAACTCGCCAAAGCGCTGGGTGACCGCTTCGAGCTGCGCGACGCTCAGGTTCTGGTCGCGAATGTAGAGTACGCCGTGATCCATCAGCGCCTGGCGCAGGGCGGCCTGGCCGGCGTCGCTGAGGTTGTTGAGGTCGATATCGTAGATGTCGGCGCCCAGGGAGCCGGCAACCGGTACGGTGCGGAAGTACTCGCTGGGGCGGGCCTGATTGTTTTTCGCCGTGGTGTAAAAGAACTCGGGCATGGCTGTCACCTGCAATTGTCTGTCTTGTTGTTGTTCGTGCTGTGTTCTGCCAAGCAAGATTGCCTCGGTGTGAGGCAGCTATCCATGATAGTGTCTGCCATGACATGATAATAACTGCCACGAGGTCTGGATGAACTGGCGTGAGGTTCGCGATGCTACCAATGTGCGCTACCTGTTGAGCACAGCGCGCCGGCTCGGCTGCTCGGCTGAGTCCTGCCTGCAGGGCAGCGGGTTGGATGAGTCGATGCTGGGCGCCGGTAGCAGGGTGCAGCGCTGGCAGGAGCTAGCGGTGATCCGTAACCTGGTTGCGTTGTGTCCGCGGCCGGGCTTGGGCCTGCAGGTGGGCGACTGCTATCAATTGACCAGTCTCGGCCTGCTTGGCTACACCATGCTTGCGTGCCGAAATCTGAACGAGGCGCTGCAAGTCAGCACGCAGTTTCGCGAGCTGTCGCTGCTGATCTGTCCCGTCATCATCGCGCCCCAGTCAGCGGGTATATGGATCACGCTGGACGATAGTGTGTTGCCGCCGGATGCGCGGACATTAGTGGTCGAGCGTGGCTTGGCCGGCTGGAAGCGGATTCTAGGCGAGCTTCTGCAGCGTCCATTTGTGCCCTTGGCGGTAGAACTGTCGCTCGTGCTGCCGGCCGAGCAACAGGATTACGAGCGCTATTTCGGTTGTCCGGTAGCCCTTGGGGCTGAGCGCAATGCGATGCTGATTGCCGAAGCAGACCTGCGTGCGGAGCTGCCTTTGGCCAACCTGCTTACCCGCAACGCCTGCGCGGCGCTCTGCCGCCAATTGTGCGACGGTCTTGAAGATGTGTCGTCATCGTTGGCGCGCCAGGTGTTGCAGGTGCTGATCAGTCAGTCAGGGGCGATGCCGCTGGCTGCTGAAGTGGCGGCGGTGCTGGGTATTTCTGAGCGCTCCTTACATCGAAGGCTGGCAGCTGAAGGGCAACCCTTTCGCCAGCTGGACGAGCGGGTGCGCGGGCGCTTGGCCGAGCGCCTGCTTGGCGACAGTGATTTGGGGCTGGACGCGATTGCCGCGCAACTGGGGTACAGCGAAGCGGCCAGCTTCTCTCGTGCGTTCAAGCGTTGGACCGGGCTGGCGCCGTCGCACTGGCGCGCGGCCCAGCGCGAGGCTGGTCCCAGCCTGAATGCGCCTTCGATCACAGAACTTTCGTCTCCCTTGCGCTGATCGGCTCATTACCGAGACAGTCCTGTGTCTTTGCCTATACTGGTTTGGTCGCCTGCTTGCGCGGGCGCGTCAGGTAGTCCACCGACGTTGGATAAGGAGTGTTTCTATGGCTGGTTGGTATGAACTGAGCAAGAGTGCGGACGGGCAGTTTCGCTTTGTCCTCAAGGCCGGCAACGCCGAAACGATTTTGACCAGTGAGCTCTACACGGTGCGCGCCAGCGCCGAAAATGGTATCGCCTCTGTGCAGAAGAATTGCGCGGACGACGCGCGATACGAGCGCAAGGAAGCCCGCGATGGCCGGCACTATTTTAACCTCAAGGCAGCCAACCATCAGGTGATTGGCACCAGTCAGATGTACGCAGCGGCGGCCAGTTGCGAGAAGGGCATAGCGTCAGTGAAGAGCAACGGCAGCACCGCCGAGGTCAAGGACAAGACTGGCGCTTGATGCCTTCACCCCGAACCTGGGCATTGTCTGTTGATCAGCCCGCCCGCCGGCCGCAGGCTGGTTGCTGTAACACATTACCTATGGGAGCCGGTAGCGCCAGCTAAAGGTGCTGCTGGCGCTCTTTCAATTATTTGCACCGTTCTGGTGCATCTCGATTCTTTTTGTTTTCTTTTGGTGCGCGATTTGCCTGCCTTTCGGGCGGGTGTGCGCCTGCAGCCCCCCTGAAACCGATAATCTGGCACTTGGTGTGAACTTTGCTAATTTGTTCATACTGGCGCTGCCCCGTCCTTATATGTGTGGTCGGTAGGCGCTCTCTCCGCCCGTACAAGGAAGCCTGATGCTGTTCCCCCGCCTTACGCCGCTGGCTGCTGTTTCGCTGCTATCGTTGCCTGCCATTGCCAGCGCGGAGCCTGTGTCGCTGGCCGCTATTACCGTCAAGGGCCAGGCCATGGCCGATAGCACTGATCAGGCCTATTCGGTCAGCCGTTTGCACGCCGACGAGATTCGTGAGGCGCACGTTGATCAGGTGCAAAGCCTGCTGCGCAAGGTGCCGGGTATGAATGTCAGCACGCTGGGGCTGCCGGGGGTGGCAGACAACATCTCGCTGCGCGGCTTTGGTGCCGGCGGGCACGGTGGGGACATCGGCTTTGTTGTCGATGGCATCCCGCTCAACGAGGCCATGTCGCACGCCGATGGTTATGGCGACCTGAACGTGATCATTCCGCTGGAGTTGGAGCGCATCGATGTGCTGCGCGGCCCGGTCTCGGCGCTGTATGGCAACTACAACCGGGCCGGGACGGTCACGCTGCAGAGCCGCCGGGGCGGTAACTACCGCGATCTGGACGTCAGCGGGGCGGAGTTCGGCAAGCTGGACCTGCAGGCCGCCGCTGGCGTTGAGGCCGAGCGTCAGCGTTTTAACCTGGCAGTGCAGGCGGTCCACGATGATGGTTTTCGCGATCAGTCGCAGGCCGAGCGCCAGACTCTGGCTGGCCGCTGGGCGCTGGATGTGAGCCCTGATCTGGAAGTAGCCCTGTCGACCCGCCTGCATCAGGCCGAGGCAGACAACCCCTCTTATTTGCCCTACGCCGATTACCGGCATGATCCCTATGGCGTCTACCGCGACGTGCAGACCGATGGCAGCGAGAAAGAGTTCAGAACCCTGCGTCTGGATGCCAGCTACCAGCTGGCTGACGATGTGCGCCTGCTGAGTTTTGTCTACCACACCAACCAAGACTTCAGCCGCTGGTTTACCCGCCCGGTCAGCGGTGTCTGGACCCAGCGTGAAGAGACCTACGACCGCGATGTGCTGGGCGGCGGCTTCAACCTCAATGGGGACAGCCAGCTGGCGGGCAGGGCGCTGACCTGGGTCAGCGGCATCGAGACCTCTCGTGAACGCACCGACTATCTGAAGTACGAAGACACCCAATACCGCCAGCGGGTCGGGCTGCCGGAGCTGGATCGTCGTTTCAGCCTGAACAACCTGGCTGCTTTCGGCGAGATGCAGTGGCAATTGCACCCACTGTTCATGCCCAGCCTGGGCCTGCGCTGGGATCGCTTCACCGGCGACTGTGATCTGCAAGGCGCGCAAACCTCGACGGCGGCGTGTGAGCGCATGTCGTCGGTCAGCCACACCAGCCCCAAACTGGGCATTCGCTCGCAGCCGCTGGATTGGCTGGAGCTGCGTGGCAGCTGGGCCGAGGGCTTTGCCATCGCGCCAGATACCGCCAAGTACGAGCTGGGCGCGGGCAGTGTGTCGCCCAACGTGTTCCGGCAGATTGAACTGGGTATCACGCTGACATGGCGTGACCTGGGCTTGGATTTTGCGAGCTACCGCATCGACTCCAGCGATGAGATCGGCCGCAACCCGGCCGGCGATTACGAGAACTTTGGCGAGACTCGCCGCCAGGGCGTGGAAGTGGCCGGCTACTGGTATCTGACCGACAGCCTGGATGTGTCGCTGGCCTGGGCTACGGCGCAGTCGGAGATTCGCAAGCACCGTGATGCTTCCCTGGAAGGCAACCGGGTGACCGGTGTGCCCAGCCACACCACGACCGCGCAGCTCAACTGGCGCCCGCTTACGCATTGGGAAACCAGCCTGACGCTGCGTGATATCGGTGATTACGCGGTCAATGCCAGCAATCAACTGGTCGACGGTGGCTACCGCGTGACCGACATGACGCTGGCTTACCAGTTTCCGGGTACCCCGGACTATCGCGCCTACCTGGCGGTGGAGAACCTGACCGACAAGGTCTATGCCTCCTCGGTCTCCACCATCGGGTATGCTACCGGCGCGCCCCGTCGCGTCAGCCTGGGCCTTCAGGCCAGTTTCTGACCTAGCGCATAAGGAGTTTGATCATGTTTTACCCCCTGCGCCGCCTGTTTGCGGCAACCAGTCTGGCCTTGCTCAGCCCCTTGGTCAGTGCGCATACCGTCTGGCTGGAAGCAACTGACAGCGCGACCGATTATGCGGTGCGCTTTGGCGGCCATGCCGGCGTGCTGGAGGACTTTCCGCCGGCCAAGCTGACCGAGGTTCGTGCCATCGACGAGGCCGGTGAGCCGATCAACATCACTCGTCAGGACCTGGCCGCCGGTGTCCGTTTGCAGACTGCTCGGCCAGCCTCCCTGTTGACCCTGACCTTTGACAACGGCATCTGGAGCCGCCTGCCCAGCGGCCGCAGCGAGAACCTGCCGATGGATCAGGTGGAGGGCGCCGAGTCGGCGGTCAATGCAGTCAAATACCACAAGTACATTGCACGCTGGGATGCTCAGGCCAGCCAAGCGCAGGGCCAGCCGTTCGAACTGGTACCGCTCAATCAGCAGGCACCCGCCGCTGGTGAGCCGCTGCGCCTGAAGGTACTGATCAACGGCCAGCCGGCGCAGGGTATTGCTCTGGCCTTTGGCGAGGAAGGTGACGATGCCGTCAGTGACGCCGAGGGTGTCGCGGTGCTGAACGCGCGCGCCGGCGTCAATCGTATCTGGTCTGGACAGCGACTTGAGGTGGCGAACAACCCCGCCTACACCCAGCTAAGCACCGAATACAGTCTGGTGTTCCATGCGCAGGATTGAGCTGCAGCTTGCTGCGTTGCTGGCGCTCTGGCTGTCGGCCTTTGCCGTACAGGCCCACGGCCTGGATGTGATTGCCCAGCACAGTAATGACCAGGTGTCTGGTCTGGCCTTGTATACCGACGGCACGCCGGCGCAGGCGATTTACGTTGCGCTGGTCGCGGCCGAGGATGCCACTCAGGTACTGGGCGAAAGCAAGACTGATGGCGAGGGCCGCTTTGTGTTTGCTGCGCGCGCCGATGGCGGCATGCGGGTCATTGTTGAGGGCGAGGAGGGGCATCGCGCCCAGGCGCTGGTCAGCGACTTGCCGGCCAGCGGTGGCAGTAATGCGACGTTGTTGCTGCTGCGCGAGGATATCGCTCGCCTGCAGCAGCATATGTGGTTGCGTGATCTGATTGGCGCTATCGGCTACCTGGTCGGTATTGTCGGTCTGTGGGCGTTGTGGCGCAGTCGTCAGAGCGGGCGGGTGCGCTGATGCATATCGCTGAAGGTGTGCTCAGTCTGCCGGTGCTGGCCGGTTGCGCCGCCTTGTCGGCGGGCTGTGTCGCCATGGGCGTGCGCCGCCTGGACGAGACACGCATGCCGCTGGCGGCGCTGCTGGGCGCAGCCTTTATGGTCGCCAGTACGCTGCACATGCCGGTTGGCGTGGGCAGTGTGCATCTGATCCTCAACGGCCTGGCCGGTCTGCTGCTTGGCTGGGCGGTGTTTCCGCTGTTCTTTGTCGCTCTGCTGCTGCAGGCGGCGTTGTTCTCCTTTGGCGGCTTTACCGTACTGGGTGCCAATCTGCTGATCATGGCCGCGCCTGCGCTGCTCTGTCATTTGCTGCTGGCGCCGGCGCTGCGGGGCGAGCCCCGCCGGCGTCGGTTGCTGCTGGTGGGTGCCGGCTGCGGTGTAATCGGCGTGGGCGGAGCCACTGTGCTGGCGGCCCTGCTGCTGAACCTGAGCGGTGGCAGTTTGTTTGATCATCTGGTTGGCATGCTGGTGCTGTCCCATGCGCCGGTGTTTGTGGTCGATGCCCTGATCAGCGCGCTGGCGCTGAACCTGTTGTGGCGCATGCTGCCGGATATTACGCGGGAGCTGTGTCCGTGAGTGCGCCGCAGCGGTTACTGCTGGCCATGGCTGGGGCGCTGGCAGGGGCCCTGTTGCAGCAGACCTGGCAATTGCTTGCGTTGCTGGTGGTGGCCGTCGCCGCGCTGCTGTGCGTGGCGGCGCTGCGCTTGGCCTCGCCCGGCTGGCTGCTGCGCCGGGTGGCGCTGCTGAATATCTTTGTGGCGCTGGTTTGGCTGACCTTGCCCTGGCAGTGGTCTGCAGGCGCGCTCAGCTGGAGCGAGGCGGGTGTGCAGGCGGCGCTGCATATCAGCTTGCGGAGCAACATCGCCGGGCTGTTCTGCATCGCCTTGCTGGCCGGCATGAATGCCTTTGAGGTGGCTGCGGCCGCCGCGCGTTTGGGCATGCCGGCACGGCTGGCCCAGCTGTTGTTGCTGACGGTGCGGTATCTCAGCGTGCTGCAGCAGACCCGCCAGCAGGTGCAGCGAGCAATGCAGGCACGAGGCTTTCGGCCGCGCTGCAACTGGCGCACGGTGGAGGTGCTGTCCTTGCAGGTGGCACTGATCCTGGTGCATGCGCTGCTGCGCGCCGAGCGGGTGGCGCAGGCGATGCAGGCGCGGGGGCTGGCGCAGCGCCTGCGTGTCCCTGCCCAGCCTGTTGAGGCGCCGGGTCTGGCGGCCAGGCAGGAGTGGCGATGAGTGTGCTGATTGAGGCGAGCGGACTGCGGCTGGCGCGCGGCCCGCAGCGTCAGCTTGCGCTGCCGGACTTTGCCCTGCATGAGGGCGAGCGGCTGTGCCTGGTGGGGCCAAGCGGGCGTGGCAAGACCAGCCTGCTGCACGCGCTGCTAGGGTTTGTGCCGCTGCAATCAGGCAGTCTGCAGGTGTTTGGCCGCGCGCGCAGCCGCGAGGCGGACTTTGTGCCGCTGCGCGGGCCGCTGGGCTTGTTGTTTCAGGACCCGGTCGATCAACTCTTTGGCCCGACCGTGGCCGATGATGTGGCCTTTGGACCGCGCAATATGGGACAGGACCGCGCGCAGGCCGGCCAGTTGGCGCTGCGTACCCTTGCCGCGCTGCAGCTGGAGCACTTGGCCGAACGGCCGGTGCAGCAGCTATCCGGTGGTGAGCAGCGGCTGGTAGCGCTGGCCGGGGTGTTGGCGATGAGCCCGCGGGTGTTGTTGCTCGATGAGCCGAGCAACGGCCTGGACGAGGCCAGCTGCGAGCGGCTGTTTGCCTGTTTGCTCGACACCGGCTTGCCGATGCTGATTGCCAGCCACGATCAGACACTGGTACAACGTCTGGGAACCCGGATTCTGACGTTGCCCGCATGAGGACCCCATGGAACGCATCACCATTTCTCTGGAAAGCGAACTGGCCGAGGCGTTTGACGCGCTGATCGCCGAGCGCGGCTACCGTAGCCGCTCCGAGGCGATGCGTGACCTGCTGCGCGCCGAGCTGGAAAGCGCCCGCCAGGCACAGGAGCCGAGCGAGTACTGCGTGGCAGCCCTCAGCTATGTCTACCATCACCACCAGCGTGAACTGGCCGAGCGCCTGGCTCGCCATCACCACGAACACCATGATCTGAGCGTATCCACGCTGCTGTCCTATATTGACCATGATCACTGCCTGGCCAGCTCGATCCTGCGCGGGCCTACGCAGCAGGTACGGCAACTGGCTGAGCGCATCATGGCCGAGAGTGGCGTGCGGCACGGTCAGCTCAATCAGGTGTCTCTGACAGAAGATGACCACGAGCATCAGCACGTCGGTCACGACCACAGCACCCGACACAGGCACCTGCGCCCGTTGAGCTAGCGCCGCCGTGTCGTTTGCCCTGAACACCCGAACAGAGGTTTGCCGTGAACCCAGCTTGCCCCGATGATTTTGTAAAGGTCGACTCTGCCGAGGCCGCTGTCGACCGTCTGGCTGCCCTGCACCAGCAGGCCACCAGCGCGCTGCGCAGCGCACTGAAGCAATACCTCAAGGATCGCACCAGCCCCGGTGCCGACCGTTGCGCTTTCCGCTACCCGGAGCTGCGCCTGACCTATCACTGCCAGGGTGAGGTGCCCAGCAGCGTGCGCGCCTACGCCAAGGTGCAGGTGCCCGGCACCTACGCTATCACCGTGACCCAGCCGGAGGCGTTCCGCAATTATCTGCTGGATCAGCTGCGGCCGTTGATGTCCGACTTCACCGTGACCGTGGAGGTGGGGCCGAGCCAGGCCAATATCCCTTACCCCTACGTGGTCGAGCAGGGCGACGAGCTGGGCGCCTCGGGCGTGACCGCCGCCGAGCTGGCGCGGGTCTTTCCGAGCACCGACCTGTCTGCCGCCAACGACAGCACCGCTGACGGCCTGTACGACTGGGAAGACCGCGACCCGCTGCCGCTGTCGCTGTTTGATGCGGCGCGTACCGACTTTTCCCTGCGCCGGCTGGTGCATTACACCGGCAGCGACTGGCGTCATGTGCAGCCGTGGATTCTTTTGACCAACTACCACCGCTACGTGGACCAGTTCATTCGCCACGGCCTGGACATGCTGCAGAGCGACTCGCGCTTTCAGCGCATGGTGCTGCCGGGCAACGTGGTGGTCGAGCGCGGAATGTCCGAGGGCGAGATGCAGGCGATCATCGAGTCGGTGGTATGGCACCGCTTCCAGATGCCGGCCTATCACCTGCAGGGCGCCAACCCGGCCGAAGGCATTACCCTGGTCAACATCGGCGTAGGGCCGTCCAACGCCAAGAACATCACCGATCATCTGGCGGTGTTGCGCCCGCACTGCTGGCTGATGATTGGTCACTGTGGTGGCCTGCGGCAGTCGCAGACCATTGGCGACTATGTGCTGGCGCATGCCTACATGCGCCGCGACGGCATCCTCGACCGGGTACTGCCGCCGAATATCCCGCTGCCGGCGCTGGCAGAAGTGCAACAGGCGCTGCAGCAGGCTGCCGCTGAGGTCACCGGGGAGCAAGGTGATGATCTCAAGCGCCGCCTGCGTACCGGTACGGTGCTGACCTATGACGACCGCAACTGGGAGCTGCGCTGGGCCCAGGAACGCCCGCTGATCAACCAGGCGCGCGCCATCGCGGTGGATATGGAAAGCGGCACCATCGCCGCCCAGGGCTATCGCCTGCGAGTGCCCTACGGCACGCTGCTGTGTGTCTCGGACAAGCCGCTGCACAGCGAGATCAAGCTGCCGGGCGCGGCGGGTGTGTTTTATGAGCGCGCGGTAACCCAGCACCTGCATATCGGTATTCACGCGCTGGAGCTTATGCGCAGCCAGCTCGACTCGCTGCACTCGCGCAAGCTGCGCAGCTTCGACGAGCCACCGTTCCGCTAAGCTGCCCGCACGTTCACACGGCTGTCATGCCACTGGCGCATCATGCTCGGTCTGAAGACCGGGAGTGGATATGCACACTGGACATGACAGCCTTGTATCGTCCGCACCGCGCTGGCGGTTGCGCAGGCGCGCACTCACACTGCTGAGCCTGTTGGCGGCCCTGCTGGCGCTGTCGGTGCTGCTGGTTGGCTGGTTGCGGCCCGCTGCGCCGCTGCCGCCCTCAGCGCTGTCACTGCAGGATTTTCGCGTCACGCTGCCGGGCGTGGCAGTCACTGGCATTGGTGATGATCTCTCAGGCATTACCCACGACGGTGACCACGACCGCCTGCTGGCCATTACCAATTCCGGCCCTGAACAGCTGCTGGTGCTCGACCGCCAGGGCAGCCTGCTGGCGCAGCATGCGCTGATTGGTTTCAAGGACACCGAAGACCTGGCCTGGCTTGGCGATGGCCTGCTGGCGATTGTTGAGGAGCGGGTGCAGCGCATCAGCATTCTGCCCTTGCCTGACGCGGGTGAGCCGCTGCGCCGCGCTGACGCCCGCCAACTCACCCTGGGCATCGGCCTGTCGGACGACAACAAGGGCTTTGAAGGCATCGCCTATGATCGCGGGCGCGATCTGCTGTATCTGGTCAAAGAGCGCGACCCGCAGCGGCTGTATCGGTTTGCCGGGCTGCGCAGCACACTGCAGGGCAACCTGCAGCTGGATGTGCAGGACCTGACCGCCTGGATTGATGAGGCCGGGGTGTCCAGCGACCTGTCGGCCATCACGGTTGAGCCGCGCAGCGGTCATCTGGTGCTGCTCAGTGACGAGTCGCGCTTGCTGTTCGAACTCGGCCCGCAGGGCCAGCTGCTGAGTCAGCGCGCGCTCGGGCGGGGCGTGGGCCTGCAAGAGCCCATGCCCCAGCCCGAGGGCGTGATTCTGGATGATCGCGGCGAGCTGTTTGTCGTCAGCGAGCCCAATCTGTTCTACCGCCTGGCGCGCTAGCGCGCGTTCAGGTACTTAGCCAGGGCGGCGTAGGCGGGCAGGGAGACCGGGTCATTGGCGCCGTTGGCCGCCACCGGATTGGAGGCAAAGCGGGCGATGACCATCTCGGCCTTGGGGTCGACATAAATGGTTTGCCCGTGGATGCCGCGTGCGGCAAACATGCCCTGCTCCTCACCAGCCACCCACCACATGTTGCGGTAGCTCCAGCCGGGCAGCGTGGCGTAGCCAGCGTCGGCAAACTTGGCCGCGTCGCCACCGGCACGGATATCGGCCACTACCGCCTCGGGCACGATCTGCTGGCCGTTAAACCGGCCGTTGTTGCGCATCGCCTCGCCAAAGCGCGCCATGTCACGCAGGCTGGCGCTCATGCCGCCACCGGCAAACTGGGTGCCCACCTGATCCACCACGATGTAGGCATCCTGCTCTGCGCCCAGCTTGCCCCAGATACGCTGCTCCAGCAGATCGGCAAAGGATGTGCCGGATGCGCGCTGCACCACCCAGGCCAGGACATCGGAGTTGACCGTCTTGTAGGCGAAGGCGTCGCCGTGTTGCCCCTCGGCTTGCACCTTCTGCAAGAAGGCGTACAGCGAGGTCGCTCCGCTGTAATCAGCCGGGCGCGGAATCAGGTTGCCGGCGCGCGAGTACTCCCAGATTTCGGCACTGGGGTCTGCGTAGGTTTCCGAGTAGCGAATGCCGGTCGTCATGTCCATCACCTGACGTACGCTGGCATTGCCAAAGCCGCTGTCGGCCAGCTCCGGTACATAGCTGGCGACGCTCGCCTGCGCATCCAGCACGCCTTCTTCCACCAGCATGGCGGCCAGGGTGCCAATAAAGGATTTGGTCACCGAGAAGGCCATGTGCGGTCGGTCCGCCTGCAAGGCGCCAAAGTAGCGCTCGTAGACCACCTTGCCGCGATGCAACACGAGAATGCCGTCGGTGTAGTTGGCGTCCAGCGACTGGGCCCAGGTCATCTTTGTGCCATCGGCCAGCTGAAACTCGAGTGCGTCGATGTCCTCGCGCGGCGCCTGCGGCAGCACGCTGACGTCAGTACCGGCGCGGCCTACAGTGGTGGTCGGCAGCAGTTCGCGAATATGTGAGAAGGCCCAGCGGGTGTGCGGAAAGCGCAGGTAGTTGTTGAACGTTATCTGCTTGTCGGCGGCCGGCGGGAAGCCTCGCATCCAGCCCATGACCTGCGGGTCGCTGGCCTTGGCGTCCAGTGGCGTTTGTGCGCAGGCGGGGCCGGTCATCAGGCTGCCGAGTAGCAGGGTAAGGCAGCCGAGCTGCCGGCGTGTCGCTAGTTTCATGCGATGGATTCCTTTGCTCTTGTTGTTCTTTCAGTATCGGTTGGTGCTATATGGATAGTCCAATGCATCTATGAAAGGTTATTAATGTAATGAGCGCATCAATAGACCTGAAGCGTCTCGGTCATCTGGTATTGCTCAGCGAGGAGCTGCACTTCTCGCGCGCCGCCAAGCGTGCGCACCTGTCCCAGACGGCGTTCAGCCGCAGCATCCAGTCGCTGGAGAGTGACCTGCAATTGCGTTTGTTTGATCGGGGCACGCGCAGCGTGCAGCTGACGGCAGCGGGCCGGCAGTTGCTGACTCAGGCTCGTGACCTGCTGCGACGTGCTGACAATCTCAACGCGTCTGCCCAGTACCTGGCTAATGCTGAAGGGGGCGAGCTCAACCTTGGCGTTGGGCTGATGGCTGCACACAGCTTCATGCAGACGGTGCTGCCGAGGTTGCGTCGGGAGTGTCCGGGCCTGCGACTGAATGTGGAGGTCGACCATTGGCAAAACCTGCTGCGCCATTTGGAGCAGGAGCGTATTGAGTTTTTGGTGGGCGGGACTGGCGAACGGCACGAAGACCTGCGCTTGCAGGATCCGCGCCTGCAGGTCACGGCATTGCCCTCCAGGCAGACGGCCATCTACTGTCGGCGCGGGCACCCGCTGCTGGTGGCAGAGTCCCCGGTTCAGCCTCAACGCCTGCTGGCGTATCCCTGGTCGGCGGCGTTGCTGGACGATACCTCGGTGCTGCAGTTGTTTGCCTTGCTGGGCTTGCCGACCGAGACTCGCCCTCCGGCGCTGATGAGCTGCAACAATCTGCACCTGCTGCGTGAAACGGTCTTGCACAGCGATTGTCTGCTCTACACCTGGGAGGGCTGGCTGGGCGAAGAGGTGCAGTCCGGTCGCCTGCTGGATCTGACGCAGCGGCTTGCCCCGGGACTACCCGCGCGGAGCTATCAACTGCGCAGCCACCTCATTCAACTGACCAACCGTACTCTCTCGCCGCCAGCGCAGCGCGCACTGGCGATGATCCTGGAGGCGGGCGGCCAGCCGGACGGCGCTATTGTCTGATCGTGCAAGGCTCCCGTGGTATTGGGCTATCGGCTGGCGCGGCGCGCTAGTTATTCTTGTCTCCATCTGTCTGTAGATTGCGCAGTGGCGAGACGCGGCTTGAGCGTCGTCGAGTGTCTCATTTCCTTGGGTAGGCTTTTATCTGTGTCACGCCTGCTACAGCTGCTAGATTGATTAGAAAAAACCAAGAAACCCGTAGCCTGACGAGGTTCCAATGATTCAGTTATCCGTGAACGGTACCCAGCATCAGCTGGACGTGCCTGATGATATGCCGCTGCTCTGGGTGGTGCGTGACGTGCTGGGGCTGACCGGCACCAAATTCGGTTGTGGCATCGCCCAGTGCGGTGCCTGCACCGTGCACCTGGACGGCGAGGCTGTGCGCTCTTGTGTGCTGCCGGTCAGCGCCGTTGCCGGGCGCGCCGTAACCACTATCGAGGCGGTTGGCCAGTCTGCCCTCGGCGCGCAGGTCCAGCAGGCCTGGCTGGCCCATGAGGTGGTGCAGTGCGGCTACTGCCAGTCCGGTCAGATCATGTCTGCGACTGCCCTGCTGCAGCGCCAGCCCAAGCCGAGCGACGCCGAGATTGATGCCGGCATGGCGGGCAACCTCTGCCGCTGCGCCACCTACACGCGCATCCGTGCGGCCATCAAGGACGTGGATGCCGGAGGTGCCGCATGAGCCAGTCAGGCAATGGCGTATCGCGTCGCCGATTTTTGCAGGGCTCTGGCGTGGCACTGGGAGGGCTGGTACTCAGCACCTGGCTGCCGGGCTTTACGCCGCACAGCGTGGCGGCAGAGGTAACCGCCGCCGGGCGTCTGGGGGACCAGGCGCCGCGTGGTTATGGAGCCTATGTGCGGGTCGGGCATGACGGCCTGGTAACGGTCATTTCGCCCAAGATTGAAATGGGGCAGGGCGCCCACACCGGGATCGCCATGATGGTGGCCGAGGAGCTGGAGGTGCCGCTGTCGGCGGTCAGCGTTGAGGACGCACCGCCGGATTCCGAGCTGTACGTTGACTCGCTGATGCAGTTTCAGGCTACCGGTGGTTCAACCTCTACACGGCATTCCTGGCAGCCGCTGCGTGAGGCCGGAGCAACCGCGCGGCTGCTGCTGGTTCAGGCCGCGGCGGCGCGCTGGGGGGTAGACGTCGCCCAGTGTGAGGCGCGTGATGCGGTGGTGCACGGACCTACCGGGCAGCAGTTGCCCTACGGCGAACTGGTGGATGCCGCCAGTGCATTGCCGCTGCCGGAGTCGGTGGTGCTCAAAACGCCGGATCAGTTCCGTCTGCTCGGCACGCCCGCGCCCCGGCTGGATACGCCGGCCAAGGTAAATGGCAAGGCGCAGTTCACCATCGACTTGCAGGTGCCGGACATGCTGGTGGCCTCGACCCTGACTTGTCCTGTATACGGCGGCAAGCTCAAAGCGGTTGACGCCAGCGCAGCGCGGCAGGTGCCGGGCGTGCGCGATGTGGTCACCCTGGAAAATGCCGTGGCGGTCACCGCGACCAACTACTGGGCGTGCCAGCAAGGGCTCAAGGCCCTGGCGGTAGAGTGGGACCTGGGTGAGCACGCGGGCATCGACTCCGAGCAACTGGATAACGCCCTGCACAGCGCCAGCAGCAAGGACGGCGTAGTGGCGCACAGCAGCGGTGACATCGACGCGGCGTTGAGTGGCGCGGCCAGCACCTTTGAGGCGGTCTACGAGCAGCCCTTCCTGTCGCATTCACCGCTGGAACCCATGACCTGCGTGGCGCAGGTGCGCTCGGACGCCTGCGAGCTGTGGGTGGGCACCCAGGTGCCGGCGTTCGCCCAGCAGACGGCGGCAGCGGTGAGCGGCCTGCCGCTGGAGCGCGTGCAGGTGCATAACCAGTTGATCGGCGGCGCCTTCGGCCGGCGGCTGGACTTTGACTTCATTACCCAGGCGGTAGCGATTGCCAAGCAGGTTGATTATCCGATCAAGCTGATCTGGAGCCGCGAAGAGGACATGACCCATGACCTCTATCGTCCGCACTATGTTGATCGGCTGACTGCGGCAATCGATGCCGAGGGCAAATTGCAGGGCTGGCAGCATCGCATCGCTGGCGCCTCGGTGCTGGCGCGCTACGTCGGCAGCCTGCCGGAAAACGGCGTGGACGGCGATGCGGTGGAAGTGGCCATCGACCCGATCTACGCGCTGGACAGCCTGCAGGTCAATTACATCCGCGAGGAGCCCAAGGCGATTCCGGTGTCCTGGTGGCGCGGGGTTGGTCCGCTGCGCAGCACGCTGGCGCTGGAGTGCTTTATCGATGAGCTGGCGCATAACGCGGGCAAGGACCCGGTTGAATATCGGCTGGCTCTGATGGATCAGCACCCGCGCGCGCAGGCGGTCCTCAAGCTGGCCGCCGAGAAGGCCGACTGGCAGACGCCGTTGCCTGCCGGGCAGGGCCGAGGCATCGCGGTGAGCGCGGTGTTCGGCAGCTTCGTTGCGACCGTTGTCGAGCTGCAGGTGCAGGCGGACAAGGGAGTGCGCATCACGCGTCTGGTCAGCGCCATCGACTGCGGCTTGGTGACCAACCCCACCTCGGTGCTGGCGCAGATTGAGGGCGGCACCCTGTTCGGTCTGTCGGCGTCGCTGTTCAACGAGATTACCCTTGAGCGCGGGCAGGTACAGCAGAGCAACTTCCATAACTACCGGCAACTGCGCATCAATGAGGCGCCTGGCGTTGAGGTGCACATTGTGCCCAGTAGCGAAGATCCGGGCGGGGTAGGTGAGACCGGTACCGCGCTAATTGGTCCGGCACTGCTCAACGCACTGGCTGCAGCCAGTGGCGAGCGCCTGCGCCGCTTGCCGCTGAGCCGCGCTGGATACTTCCCGGTAAAAGGAGCCTGAGCCATGCATTCGAGCAAAACCCTGATTGGCGGGCTGGCTCTGGCCGCCCTGAGTCTGCACGTACAGGCCGATGACCAGGCGCTGATCGAGCGCGGCAAGTACCTGGCGGCAGCGGCTGACTGTGTCGCGTGCCACACCGTGCCCGGCGGCGAACCCTTTGCCGGCGGCGTGGAGTTCAAGCTGCCGTTCGGCTCGCTGTACTCGCCCAACATTACGCCGGACAAGCAAACCGGTATTGGCGACTGGAGTGATGCTGATTTCCTCAGTGCCCTGCACGAGGGTGTCGGCAAGGACGGCAAACGCTACTACCCGGCATTTCCCTATACCTCCTATACCTTGATGCCGGATGACGAGGTGCAGGCCATCAAGGCCTACCTGTTCAGCCTGCAGCCGGTCAGCAACACGGTGCCTGAAAACACCCTGGGATTCCCCTATAACCAGCGCTGGGGCATGTTCTTCTGGAACCTGGTCTTCCACGACAACGAGCGCTTTGAGCCAGACCCGTCGCAGTCGGATGCATGGAACCGTGGCGCCTATCTGGTAGAGGGTCCGGGCCATTGTGGTGAGTGTCATACGCCGCGCAACTTTGCCCAGGCGCTGAGCAGCAGCCAGCCGCTGGCGGGCAATCTGGTGCAGGGCTGGCAGGCCTACAACATCAGCAGTGACCCGGCTCATGGTATTGGTGCCTGGTCACCCGCCGAGCTGGTCAGCTACCTCGGCAAGGGCTATGCGCCGGGCAAGGGCGTAGCGAGTGGTCCGATGGGCGATGTGGTCAGTCACAGCTTGCGCCACTTGAGCAATGAGGACCTGTCGGCCATCGCGACCTACCTGCTCACCACCGAGCCTCAGAGCGCGGGTGTGACGCGTCCTGACCCGGTGTCGGCCATCGCTGAGCCGGTGAGCGATGCCGGCCTGGGTGGCCAGTTGTTTGCCGGTGCCTGCGCGGGCTGTCACAGCTGGGATGGCAGCGGCACACAAAGCCCGGTGGCGACGCTCTCGGGCCTCAAGACCGTGAACGACCCGGCGGGCACCAACCTGCTGAATATTCTGCTGCGCGGACACACTGCGCCAGAGTTGCGGGTGGACCAGCAGATGCCGAATTTTGCCAAGGCCTATCAAGACGCCGAACTGGCTGCCGTCGGCAGCTTTGTGCTGCAGCATTTCGGCCAGACTGGCGCCAGCCTGAGTGCTGACGACGTCGCCGCGCGGCGCGGCAACACCGGCCATTGAGCAAGCTTGGAGAGCGGGTATGAGTGGGCTGGAGCAATTGCTGGAGGCGGTCGACGCGGCTCAGGCGCTGGGCGAGGAGGCCGTGCTGGCAACCGTGGTCAAGGTAGAGGGCTCAGCCTATCGCCGCCCCGGTGCACGGATGCTGATCAACGCGCTTGGGCAAACCGCCGGCACTGTCAGTGGTGGCTGTCTGGAGAGCGAGGTGGCGCGTACCGCCTGGTGGCTGACCGAACGTGGTCCGGCGCTGCGCAGCTACAGCACGGCCGAGGATGCCGAGGACGGCGACGCGGCAGTGCGCTTTGGTCTGGGTTGCAACGGTACCGTCCACCTGTTGTTCGAGCGCGTGCACTCGCCGGCCTGTCAGTTGCTGCTGGATGCCTGTCGCGACCTGTCTTCGCCCAAGATGCTGGCCACCGTGGTCAATACGGTGCAGCCGCAGTGGCTCGGGCAGCGCCTGCTGCTGGAGGAAGGCGGCGCCTTGCGCGGCAGTTTGCCGGCCTCGGTGCAGGCTCAGTTGCAGCCGGTGCTGGAGCAGGCGCGCCATGCACGGCGCGCCAGTCTGCATGCTTTCGAGCTGGCTGACGGCAAGTCGCTGGACGTGCTGGTTGAGCCCCTGCGGGCGGCACGTCGTCTGGTGATCTTTGGCGGCGGTCATGATGCGCAGCCGCTGGTACGCATGGCGCGGTTGCAGGGCCTGCATGTGACGCTGATCGACAGCCGTGCCCACTTTGCCCGCGCTTCTCGCTTTACTGATGCCCATGTGGTCCTGCATAAGGACCTGGCGGCGGCCGACAGCCTGATGCCGCTGCTGGAAGAGGCCGCCGTGGTCATCATGACCCACAGCCTGCAGCAGGATGCCTGCTGGCTGGCGCTCGCGCTGCGCTCCTCGGCTTGTTACATCGGTCAGCTGGGGCCGCGTGAGCGCACCGAGCGACTGTTGGCTAGCGCCGAACGGCCGCTGCCGGCGCAGCTGCACTATCCGGTTGGACTTGATCTGGGCGGCGACACGCCGGAGGCCGTAGCCCTGTCGGTGCTGGCCGAGATCACCGCGGTGCTGCACCAGCGCCAGGGCGGCAAACTGCACGTGCGGCGTTCAGCCATTCATGACCCGGTAACCATCGAACGGCATGCCCGGGTTGCTTCACTTTCCCTGAACGAGAATAGCTAGATGTCTGACACCATCACCATTGTTGCCGTACTGCGCGCCGCTGACGGCGCCGCAGAAAAGGTCGCGGGTATTCTGCACCGCGCCGTTGCCCCCTCCCGCGCTGAAGCAGGTTGCCGGGGCTATGTATTGCACCATGACCGCAGCGATCATCAGCGCTTTGTCTTCGTTGAACAGTGGGCCGACATGGCTGCGATCGAGGCGCACCGCCAGGCACCGCACTATCTGGCGATGGGCAAGGCGCTGGACGGCCTGATCGCCGAGCGCGAGGTCATGCTGCTGGATGCGGTGCCCTGACCACGCCCGTGGCGGCGCTGATGCTGGCTGCCGGCAGCAGCCGGCGTTTTGGCGGCGATAAGCGCCGGGCGCTGCTGGCCAGCGGCCAGAGCCTGCTGCAGGCCTCAGTAGAGCGCGCGCTGAGCACATTCGGTCAGCTCACGCTGGTGTTGCGTGAGGGCGATGACCCGGTTGCCCTGGGCGTGCCTGACGGCGTCGATGTGCTGTTCAATCCGCACAGCGCGCAAGGTATGGCCAGCTCGCTGGTGCTGGGCGTGCAGCATCTGCAGCAAGGTGGCAGCGAGGTGTTGGCCGTATTGCTGGCAGATATGCCTTGCCTGCAGCGCGGCACGCTGCAGGCGTTGATCGCGGCCAGCGGCCCCGAGCTGATTGTGCAGCCGCACTGGCAGGGGCAAGCAGGACACCCGGTGCTGTTTGGTCGCCGTTTCTGGCCACAGCTGCTCGCCCTGCAGGGCGATGTGGGCGCGCGCTCGGTTGTACGGGCCAACGCCGAGTACGTTAAGGTGTTGGCGGTGGCTGATGCAGGCGTTTGTCGGGATGTCGACGAGCCTGACGCGCTGGCCTCCCTGACCCCTTCGATTTGATCTTGCAGGAGTACCCTGTGCCCTCGGTGTATCTGGCCGGATTTGACGTATTTCACCCCGACGCGCTGGCGCGCGGCGCCTACCTTAAACAACTGTGCGCCGAGCATGGCCTGCGCGGGCTGTATCCGCTGGATGCCGTGGTGCCGGCAACAGTGGCCCAGCCCGCGCACTGGATTTGCGATGCCAACTTGCAGGCGCTGCGCAGCGCCGATGCCGTGTTGGCTAACCTGGGCTGCTTCCGTGGTGCCGAGCCCGATTCGGGAACGGTGTTCGAAGTGGGCTTTGCCTGCGCGCTGGGCAAGCCGGTGTGGGCCTATTTTCCTGAGCAGCAACCGCTGATCGAGCAGATCCGGCACGATAGCCAGGGGCGCTGTGCTGATGGCTTTCAGGTAGAAGACTTCGGCTTGCCGCGTAACCTGATGCTGGCGTGCAGCTGGGTGGGCGCCAGCAGCAGTGCAGAGCAGGCAGTGGCTGCGCTGGCCGGCTGGCTGCACGGCGCCTGAGGTTGTCGCGGTCAGTCTGTCGGGGTTGGTGCCTGGGCAACGGGCTGGTAACGGTCAAGGATGCGCTGCAGCTCACCTTCACCGCGCAGTTGCTCCAGAGCATCGCTCCAGGCGTCGACGACCTGGTCTTCGCTGTCCAGGCTGAAGGCGATATACAGTGGCGCGTGCAGCAGCTGGATGGGGATGCGCCGTAGCGTGCCGGGCGCAATACCGAGCTGAGCGCTGTAGTGCGCTACACCGGTATCGGTGTCACCGACGATGATGTCTGTGCGTCCAGCCAATAGCATCTGATACAGCTGGCGGGTACTGGTCGCGCTCTTGTCCAGGTTGCCAAAGCCCATGCCTTCGAGGCTGGCGGGCACCAGGCCGGCGTGCCGGGTGGTGATGCGCGGCGCCGCATACAGTTGTTCAAGCGAGTTAACGGGCTTTGCATCAGCCCTTTGGTAAGGGTAGATGGCCTCGTTCAGCAGTGGTCCCACCCATTTGAACAAAGACTCGCGCTCGGTTGTGCGAAACATCGAGAACATGACGGTGTGAGGGCGCTGCCGCAGCTCAAGGCCGGCCCGCATGCTGGGCAGCAGCTCCAGCTCAAAGTTGTCGCCGGTCCGCGTCATGATGGCTCTGACAATCTCGGTCGCTATGCCGACGATCTCACCGTCCTGCTGGAAATTGTAGGGCGCCCACTCTTCGGTCACCACGCGGTACGGCTGGGCCAGAGCGGTTGGGGCAAGTGTCAACGTTAACAGGGCGGCACACAGGCGCGCGTATTTCACAAGGCTCTCCTGCTGCGATTGGACACGCTTTGTATAGCATAGACGCTGGCCGAGGCCATAGGGCAGAACTGCCGGGGGAGGGAAGCATGGTGGGCCCACCAGGACTTGAACCTGGGACCAAGCGATTATGAGTCGCCTGCTCTAACCAACTGAGCTATAGGCCCATGCTTTTATAACGCGGTGGATTATACGGGGTGCGAGCTCTGGTGACTAGGCACCGCCTTGAGGAAGGCGGCGGCGAATTGGGCCGGCGGTAGTGGCGAGCTGATGAGGTAGCCCTGCACGCTGTCGCAGCCTTGCTCGAGCAGCAATTGCCGCTGCTCCGGTGTCTCTACACCCTCGGCGACGACGCTCATGCCCAGGTTGTGAGCCAGCACGATAATGGTCTGGCTGATCGCTGCATCGTGATGGCTGCCGGGCAGGCCGGAGACGAAGCTGCGGTCGATCTTCAGGGTGTCCAGCGGCAGTTCCTTGAGGTAGGCGAGTGACGAGTAGCCGGTACCAAAGTCGTCGATGGCCAGCTGGATATTCATATCGCGGAACAGCTCGAGCAAATGAATGGCTTCGCGGTTCTGGTTCATCACAAAGTCTTCGGTAATCTCCAGCTCCAGCAGGCTAGCCGGGATATCGTGCTCGCTCAGGGCGCGCCGCAAGTCCGTGACCAGCTGGGTGCCGATCAACTGCACGCCCGACACGTTAATGGCGACGCGCGGCAGTGCCAGACCTGCGTGGCGCCAGTCGGCAATCTGCGCGCAGGCGAGGTCGATGATGCGGCGGCCCAAGTCAACAATCAGTCCGGTTTCCTCGGCCAGTGGAATGAACTGATCCGGGTCAACCAGTCCGCGCTGCGGGTGCTGCCAGCGCACCAGTGCCTCGACACCGTTCAGGTTGCCGGAGGCTAGATCCTGCTTGGGCTGGTAGTGCAGGATAAACTCGTTGCGCTCGAGGCCACGGCGCATGTCGTTCTCCATCTCCATGCGGTGCTGGGCGGTGACGGTCAGGTCGCTGGTGTAAAAGGCGTAGCGGTTGCGGCCCTGATTTTTGGCGCGGTACATGGCGGCGTCGGCATGCTTGATCAGGCTGTCGACATCTTCCGCGTCGCGCGGGAACAGGCTGATACCAATGCTGGCGCTGACAAAGAACTCGTGGCCGGCGCAGACAAACGGGCGGCGAAACAGCGCCAGCAGCTTATCGGCCACTGCGGCGGCGTCGCTGTCACTCGGCAGCTTGGGCAGCAGGACAATGAATTCGTCGCCGCCGTGCCGGGCTACGGTGTCTATCTCGCGCAGCACCGAGCACAGGCGCTCGCTGACCAGCTGCAGCAGGCTGTCGCCGACCGAATGGCCGAGGCTGTCATTGATCTGCTTGAAGCGGTCGAGGTCAATAAACAGCAAGGCGCCGATGCTGTGGTCTGCATTGAGCTGGCTGGTGTGCAGGGCGTCGCGCAGGCGGGCCTCGAACAGCGTGCGGTTGGGCAGACCGGTGAGGGGGTCATGGTGCGCCTGATGGTCCAGCCTGGCCTGGGTCTGCTTGAGCGGTGTGATATCGCTGAAGACCGCCACCAAATGGTTGAGGGTACCGTCCACGTTGAGTACCTGGCTGATGTTGATCCAGGCCGCGTACAGCTCGCCGTTGGCGCGGCGGTTCCAGGCCTCGCCTTGCCAGTGGCCGTGTTCGGCAAGAGCGTTTGAGGCCTCCTCGATCAGTTGCAGGTCCTCGGTGGTGCCTGACAGGATGCGCAGCGGCTGGCTCAGCAGGTGGCTTTCCGGGAAGCCGGTGATGCGGGTGAAGGCCTGGTTGACGGCCACCACGCAGCCGTCTGCGTCGGTAATCACTACCCCTTCGTTGGTGTTCTCGAAAACGGTGGCGGCCTGGCGCAAGGAGCTTTCCATCGCCAGGCGCTCGGTGACATCCCGGGCAATGCTGAGCATGCAGGCCTGGTTGTCGATGCTGATCGCCTCGGTGCTGATCTCGACTTCGCGCACCCTGCCGTCGGCAGTGGTGATCTGCGACAGCATATTGCGCACGCGGCCCTCGCGCTGGAGCATATCAACCATGCGCCGGCGGTCGTCGGCGTTGCGCCAGAGTTGCAGTGCCAGGGTCGACTGGCCCAGCGCCTGCTCGAGGCCGTAGCCGGTGATCAGGCAAAAACCGTCGTTGACATCCAGCAGCATGCCATCGCTGGCACGGGTGATCAGCAGGCCGTCAGGGGAGGCGTGAAAGGCGCGGGAGAACTTCTGCTCCGACAGGCGCAGTTGCTCCTGGGTCAATTTCAGCGCGGAAATATCACGGACAACCACTACCAGGATCGGCTGCTCGTCCAGGTTGACTGCGCGTGATGAGAGCAGGCCGACGAATTCGCTGCCATCCAGGCGCCGCAGGCGCACCTCAAGGTTGCTTTCCGGCTGGGTGTTGAGTCGCGTCAGCAGTCCCGGACCGGTATTCGGCTCGCCCCACAGGCCCAGTTCGGTAACCGTTCTGCCTTCGGCCTGGCTGGCGGTCAGACCAAACTGCTCTTCAAACGTCTGGTTGACCGCCAGCAGGCGGCCTTCGGCGGCATCGGCCAGCACGATGACGTCCGGGCAGTTGTGAAATACCGAGGCGAATTTTTTCTGCGAGGTCCGCAGGGCCTGCTCGACCTGTTTCTGTTCCTGCACATCGATCAGCAGGCCTTGCAGGGCGATGGCCTCGTACTCTTCGGTGCTGACGCTGTTGATTACCGCCCGCACCCAAGTCGAGCTGCCGTCTGCGCGTCGCAGGCGGAAGTCAAAGCTGCGGCCCTGGCCGCAACGAGCCTGTTCGCGCAGTTGTTCCTGCACCCGCGCATTGTCCTGCGGGTGCAACTGACTGACCAGAAAGCCGGGCTCGAGCCAATCGCTGGCAGGCAGGCCAAGCAGGTCGACGGCGTGCGGGGAAACGTAGGTAAAGCGTAGTGATGGGAAGGACATTTCCCAGCTGACGACGTGCAGGTTCTCGACCAGGCTGCGATAGCGTTCCTGCTGGCGATCGAGTTGCAGCAGCGTCGCGCGGTGACGCCGTTGGGCGCGGCGGCGTAACTGGTTGAGGCCGTGGGCGGCCAACAGCAGGACGCATGAGAGCAGCAGCATGCCAACCTGAGAGACAGGTACATCCTTGAGCGGCGCGGCGACAGCGGTTTGGCACCCTGCGCCAGTGATTGCCAGAGCAGCAATACGTCCTGTGGCGGCTTTCATCAAGACAACACCCAGCATCCATGGCGTGACGATAGTATTGTGCCAGTTTAGTCCGATGCAAGGGGCGTTGCCCAGCCGCAATGCCGCACGGCATGCCGGATACAGCGCATGGCACTGTATCCGGCCGCGGGGTGGGTTACTCGCTGATCTGGATGCTGGTTTCCAGGTTGGCAGCGATATCTTCTGCGGTATACGGGAAGGCCAGCCACTGCTTGTCGGAGTAGGCCTGGGTGTAATCCGCGTAGTAGGGGCTGGTCGGGTCGGTGGACTGGGAGTGGCTCAGCAGGGTGAAGGCCCTGACCGGTTCGCCGTCCGGAAACTCCACGATGTGCATATAGGAGTTGCGTAGCACGGTGAAGTAGCCTTCATAACCTTCGCCGCCATATTGCGGAATCTGTTCGCCGGGCTTGAGGTAGAACTGCACCTCGCGCAGCGGTGCATTGAGCGCAATATTGCGGCTCTGCAGGTCGGCCAGAGTCTCGGTGAAGGCATCCTTGAGCTGATCATGCAGGCTGCTGTCGGCACTCAGGCCGTCCGGTGTGTTGATTGGATCGTTGGCGTCAAAGGGGGTGGCGTACAGGTCCAGGCCGCGTATACGGCTCCACAGCGCGGTCCAGATATGCGCGCCAACGGTGTCGAGGTTGCCGGTGTCGTTCCAGCTGCCGAGTATCTGGCAGGCCTCCTGCTCGCGCTCCGGACCATTGGCATCACATACCACGCCAAGCACGCTGTCTTTCAGGCGTTCAGCGCTGTAGACCCGGCTGTTAAGTACGATCTGCTGCAGGTTTTCGCTGGAGGCCAGAAAGCCGTTCAGGCCGTCGGCCGCGTTCAGACGGTCACGCACCAAAGTGTGCCCCATGCGAGTGCGCAGGCTCTGCTCGTAATCCTCACGGCCAATGATACCGGCGTAGCCGGTCAGCGGACTCTCCGGGTTGCTGAGCCAGTAGCTGTCGTTCATGTTGGCGACGTAGTCGCGGCTAAACAGACTGGGCAGATTGCCGGGGCCAAAGGCGCCGGGCTGTGCGGCGTCCTCATCGGTTTGCCAGTCACAGGCCGAGCGGCTGCCGTCCAGCAGTGGCAGGCCGGGTGCAACGGCCATGACTGCCTCGCCCGCGCCGGGCACCAGGCAGGTGGCCAGCATGCTGTCCGGTACGTTGGGCACCACGGTGATATCCGAATACAGCGCGCGCGGGTCGCCGCGACCAATGGCCGTGGTGTTGACCCAGGGAATGCCAACATACTCGCGGGTGATGTTGTAGAAGTCGTCCAGCGACTCGGCCTGGTCCCAGGCGAAGAAGTTCTGGAAGGCGCGGGTGTTTTCCAGGTTGGCGTCACGCAGGGTGTAGGCGACCTGATTACCCCAGGCGGGTAGACCCAGCCCGCTCAGGTTGATCATGGGGCCGTACTCCGAGCGGTACATGGTGCGCGTAACCGGTTGCAGGTTGCCGTCACCCTGTTGCACTTGCACAGTGATCTCTACCGGTGTCATGGCAACGCTCTGGCCATCCTGCATGTAGCTGGTCGGGTCGCCGCTTACCAGTTGCAGCTGGTACAGCGTAAAGCGCCGCGCGGTAGATACGGTATGTGCCCAGGCAACGTTGTCGTTGAAGCCCATCAGCACCATAGGGGCACCCATGATGGCGGCGCCGGAGATGTCCATGACGCCGGGCACGGTCATGTGTACCTGATAGAAGCGGTCAACGCCCAGCAGATACCAGTGAGGGTTGGCAAACAGCAGGCCGCCGCCTGACTCGGTGGCGTCGGCGCCAAAGGCAAAGGTGTTGCTGCCGATACCGGCTTCGCGGCCAAGCAGGAAGCGGTCCGAGTCGATTTCCGGCTCTTCGCTGGGCAGGCTGCGCAGCATGCGAGCGTTGGCGGCCGGCGGCTGGGCTGCGGCGATTTCTTCAACCCAGTTGGCGCTGCTGGCGGCCAGGTTGAGTGCTACCAGGCGGCGCAGTACGTCGGCCTCGGTGATGGTGGTCAGCCACTCGGCGTTACGGCAGTCCAGATGACGGTCGGGGTGCTGGCCGTCCTGGATCTCCTCGACGTAGCGACTGTAGCCAGCGGCAAAGCCGGCGCTCAGCTCCAGCAGGTCGTCGGGTTGCTCGGTGGTGAAGGTGTCCAGTTGCTGCTCGTCGAGCAAGAAGCGGAAGAAGAAATCGGCTTCCAGATTGGTCGGCGTACCAAAGGTGCCCATGATCGCTGCGGGTTCGTCCGGGCCGAAGTAGCGCGAGCGCTCGCCATTGAAGGTTACATAGGCGTCGGCCAGCACGCACAGGTTGTCCTCGGCAATGGCGTAGCCGTGGCCGTAGCCGGCGCTGCCAATGGTGTCGGCGCTGATGTGCGGAATACCGTAGGTGGTGCGTTCGATGGTGGCGCTGTACGACGGGCTGGTGTCGTTGTCACTGCCTCCGCCACTCCCTCCAATCTTGCAGCCAGACACAAGCAGGGCGGCTGCCAACAGGCAGGCCGGTCGGGTGTACTGCATAGTCACGTCCTCTTGTTTTTATTGGTTCAGGCAGATGCCTGCGCACCAGACTAGGGCAGTTACTGGCGCAGGACTTGAATGCAGCAGCTATTTGCGGGGGCAAAGATCGGCAGGAGGCCAAGAGGAGGCTGCCGCCTGTTAAAGCATGTGCACTTGCACTGACTTGGTTACGTAGGAGGGCGTCAGGCCAAAGAACTGTTTGATGGTGCGGGTCAGGTGCGCGGAGTCGGCAAAGCCGACGTCGTAGGCCACGGCAGCGAGGCTCTCGCCCTGGGCGATCAACTCGACTGCCCGGCGCATGCGTGCCCAGAGAATGTAGCTTTTGATCGACAGGCCCAGTTTTTCAGAGAACAGGTGGGAGAGGCGGTCGGCAGACAGGCCAACCTCGTCTGCCAGCTCGGCTACGGTGCTGGTCAGCGGCAGTTCGCGCTTGATCTTCTGGGCGATATGCAGCGCGCGGATATCCATGTTGAGACTGATGGGCCGGTAGCCGCTGATAGCCCTGGGTACGCGGGTGGTCAGACGGAACAGTTGGTCGCGGCTGCAGGTGCCCTGACCGACACGGCGCAGCTCATCCTCATGCAGGCTGCCTGGTTGCAGGATCACCGGCTTGACCGACTGTTTGCCGAGAAAGTGCGACAGGGCGTGGAATTCGTAGCTTTGCGGGTCGTAGTTCAGCGAGAGCAGACCGGAGTCTGGTGTTTCCAGTGAGCGTGAGGTTTGCCGCGACACCAGAGCCGCCTGGTAGCGCTGACGTGCGCCGTTGCCGTCACCGAGCACAAAGCCGGGCGGGTCAAGGGCGATCAGCAGGGTCACGGTGTGACGTTGCGTCACCTCCGATGCCATGCCGGCCGTGATGTAGAGGAAGCGGTCGTCCCAGACGTACAGATGGTTCTGATGGCGCATATCCTGATGCTCACAAGCCGACATAGTTGTTCTTGGCTGTGGGACTGTAGCAGAAAGCACAAACAAAACGCCCGGCTCAAGGCCGGGCGTTGTAACCGCATACTGCGTGCTTACTCGTCGAGGAAGCTGCGCAGGTGATCGCTGCGGGTGGGGTGGCGCAGCTTGCGCAGCGCCTTGGCTTCGATCTGACGAATCCGCTCACGGGTGACATCGAACTGTTTACCAACCTCTTCCAGCGTGTGGTCGGTGTTCATGTCGATGCCAAAGCGCATGCGCAGGACCTTGGCTTCACGGGCTGTGAGGCCGGACAGTACGTCGCGTGTCGCTTCCTTGAGGTTTTCCACGGTGGCCGAATCGATCGGCGATTCCATGGTGCCGTCTTCGATAAAGTCGCCCAGATGCGAGTCTTCGTCGTCACCGATGGGGGTTTCCATCGAGATCGGCTCTTTAGCGATCTTCAATACCTTGCGGATCTTGTCCTCAGGCATTTCCATGCGCTCGCCAAGCTCTTCCGGGGTCGGCTCGCGGCCCATCTCCTGCAGCATCTGGCGGGAGATCCGGTTCAGCTTGTTGATCGTCTCGATCATGTGCACCGGGATACGGATGGTGCGTGCCTGGTCGGCAATCGAGCGGGTGATCGCCTGACGGATCCACCAGGTTGCGTAGGTCGAGAACTTGTAACCACGGCGGTATTCGAACTTGTCCACGGCTTTCATCAGACCGATGTTGCCTTCCTGGATCAGGTCGAGGAACTGCAGGCCACGGTTGGTGTACTTCTTGGCGATGGAGATAACCAGACGCAGGTTGGCCTCGACCATTTCCTTCTTGGCACGGCGGGCACGGGCCTCGCCGATGGACATGCGACGGTTGATGTCCTTGATCTCGGAGATGGTCAGACGTGAGGTCTCTTCCAGCTCGGCCAGCTTTTTCTGGGCGCGCAGGATATCGCCCTTCAGCGCTTCAAGGCCTTCGCTGTAACGCGGCTTGTCGGCCAGCAGCTCGTCAACCCAGCCCTCGTTGATCTCGTTGCCAGGGAAGCTACGCAGGAAGTCGGCACGCGGCATGCGAGCATCACGCACGCACAGTTGCATGATGGCGCGCTCTTGCTGACGGATCTGATCCTGGGCGCCGCGCACGCGGGTAACCAGTGCTTCGTACTGCTTGGGGATCAGCTTGATCGGCATGAACAGGGTGGCCAGGGCCTCCTGCTCGGCGACAACCTTCGGGTTGCTGCGCGGGTGCTTCTTCAGCGCTTTCTGCAGTTTTTGCAGCTGTTCTTCAATGGCGCCAAAGCGCAGACGGGCTACTTCCGGATCCGGACCGCCGTCGCCTTCGTTGTCGTCATCGCTGTCATCGTCGTTGTCGTCTTCATCCTCGTCGTCATCCTCGGACTTTTTCTGGTCCTTGGCTTTGGCGGCGGGGATTTCAGCGTTGTCGGTGCCGGACATGCCATCGTCGTCAGGGTCGATGTAACCGCTGAAGATGTCGGACAGGCGGCCACCTTCTTCAACCACGCGAGCGTAGTCGGCGAGGATGTCGTCAACGGTGCCGGGGAACATCGAGATGGCGGCCATCACTTCGCGAATGCCTTCCTCGATACGCTTGGCGATTTCGATCTCGCCTTCGCGGGTCAGCAGTTCGACGGTACCCATCTCACGCATGTACATGCGCACCGGGTCGGTGGTACGACCAATGTCGGTTTCAACGGCGGCGAGGGCAGCGGCGGCTTCTTCGGCAGCGGCTTCGTCGGCGTCGTTGTCAGCCAGCAACAGCGCGTCGGCGTCGGGTGCTGCTTCGAACACCGTGATGCCCATGTCGTTGATCATGCGGATAATGTCTTCCACCTGCTCCGGATCGGAGATATCCTCGGGCAGGTGATCGTTGACCTCCGCATAGGTCAGATAGCCCTGTTCGCGACCACGCGCGATGAGCTCTTTGAGACGGGATTGCTGTTGCGCTTTTCCGGACATAACAACCCTTGTGGATGCCTTGGTGTGCAAAAAAGTAAGCTGCGGATTATACCCTGATTTCAGCTGCTGACGCCACTTGAAGAGGCTGTCAGCTGTCGCCTTTCGCCATGTTTCGGCTATTCAGAAGGTCCCGTAGCTGTTGCTTCTCCTCGTTGCTGAGTGGTTCTTTGACCGATTTGTCGAGGAGCTGTTCGATGCGTCGCTCGGATTGACGAGCGGATAATCTGTTAATGGTGTCGAAAAACTGTTGTTCAAGGTTGGCGCTGGGAATATTCAGCAGCCATTCCTGTTCAGCCAGGCGGTTCAGCTGCTCGCCGAGGGCGGTGCCATGCCAGCGCGCCAGTAGCTCAATTGTAGTCAGCCCCGGCTGTTTCTGCGCTGCTTCGATCAGTGCGACCAATAGCCGCGCCTCGTCTTCGTTCTCGTCTGCCAGCTGATTGGCCTGCTGCACATGTGCCGCAAGATGCGGGTGATGCAGCAGGGTGCGTACTGCCTGCAGCAGCGGACTGTCCACGGCGCGCCGTGGGCCCTTGTGGCCTTCCGGCTTGGCATCGCGCGGGCGATCTTTGCGCCATTTCTGGCGGCCTTCACCCCAGTCCTTGTTCTTGCCTTTGCCCTGCTGTGGCGGTGGCGGGGCGTCCATGCCGTCGGGCAGGTAGTAGTCCTGCTCCGGTGCCTCGCGTTCGCTCCAGTCATCCCAGGCGCCTGCGGGCAGGTCGTCGTAGCTGGGGCCGTCCTGCATGCCGCTAGGTGGTTGTTCAGGCAGGCTGGCGGGCACCACTTCGTCCAGGTCGACGCCGGTTTGCTGCTGCAGCGACTGACGCAACAATCTGCGTAGCAGGCTGCCCGGCACCTGCTCGATCAGCGGCAGTGCCAGGGCTGCCATGTGGGCTTTGCCTTCCAGGCTGTCGGCACCGGCCTCTTCGGCCAGATGCCTGAACAGGTAGTCGGTCAGCGGCTGAGCATCGCGGCTCATGCGGCGACGGAAGGCGTCGGTGCCTTCCTCGCGGATCATGCTGTCCGGGTCTTGTCCGTCTGGCAGGAACAGGAAGCGCACGTGGCGGCCATCTTCCAGTACCGGCAAGGCGGCGTTCAGGGCGCGCCAGGCTGCCTGGCGGCCGGCGCGGTCGCCGTCGAAGCAGAACACCACGCTGTGAACCAGGCGAAACAGCCGCTTAAGGTGGTCCTCGCTGGTCGCTGTGCCGAGGGTGGCGACGGCGTTGGTAACGCCGTGCTGGGCCAGGGCAATAACGTCCATATAGCCTTCGACAACCAGAATGTCTTCGAGCTGGCGATTCTGCTGCTTGGCTTCGAACAGGCCATACAATTCCTGGCCCTTGTGAAATACCGTGGTCTCGGGTGAGTTCAGGTATTTGGGCTTTTCGTCGCCGAGTACGCGACCGCCAAAGCCAATGACCCGACCACGGCTGTCGCGGATCGGGAACATGATGCGGTCACGAAAGCGGTCGTAGCGCTTGCCGCTGTCCGGGTTCTCGACCACCAGGCCGGCCTCGATCAGCGCCTTTTCCTCGCTGGTGTCGCGGGCCAGGTGTGACATCAGGTTGTCCCAGCCAGGTGGTGCCAGGCCGAGGTCATACAGTTTGGCGATCTGGCCGGACAGTCCGCGCCCTTTCAGGTAGCCCACCGCGCGCTGGCGCTGCGGGTGCTGGCGCAACTGCTGGCGGTAGTAGGCCGCAGCCTGCTCAAGCAGGGCGTAGAGCGGGTTGTCCTTGCGCGGCGTGCGCGAGCGCTGCTGCTTGTCGCTGCGCTCCTCGTACTGCACTTCTACGCCGGCCTGGCGCGCAAGTTCTTCCACCGCCTGAGGGAATTCCAGGCGATCGAAGTCCATCACGAAGCCGAGCGCGTTGCCGCCAGCGCCGCAACCAAAGCAGTAGTAGAACTGTTTGTCCGGGCTGACGCTGAACGAGGGCGACTTTTCGTTATGGAACGGGCACAGCGCGGAGTAGTTCTTGCCGGTCTTCTTCAGTTTCAGGCGCGAGCCAACCGTCTCGACAATGTCGGTACGGGCGAGCAAGTCGTCAATGAAGCCCTGAGGGATAAGTCCGGCCATCTACCTGTCTGTCCTGTGCGGCATAACGCCTTGGCAGGCGTGCGACGCTCAAGTGGACCATAAACGCAAAAATCCAGCCAGTTCCTTGCGGAAGGCCGGACAGATGCGTGTTCCAGTCGAATATCAGTCTGCTCGATGTGCCGTGCTGGCTATCGGTGGGCCTGCGATCAGGCCCGGCAGAACCGAGGCGTGGAACTCAGTACAGACGCTCGCGGCGACGTTGCTCGCGCTGGATTTTCTTGGCGTGACGCTTAACAGCGGCAGCAGCCTTGCGCTTGCGCTCGGTAGTGGGTTTTTCATAAAACTCACGGCGGCGTACTTCAGCCAGAACACCGGCTTTTTCGCAGGAGCGCTTGAAACGACGCAGAGCCACGTCGAAGGGTTCGTTCTCTTTAACTTTGACGGCAGGCATGTCGTACCTTTCTCAAACGTTGGTAATCATTGCCCCAGACGGTAGGCCTGCGGCGATTGCATTTCAAGGGACGCGGATGTTACCGCCTTCATTTGATAAATGCAAAGGCTATGATGCCCACAAAGGCAAAAAACTGGCCTGCGGGCGCCGGGCTGATTATGATGCGCGGCTTATGACATAGATGTGAAGCGAGGCACAGGTTCAGTCATGCGCGTTTTGGGTATTGAAACCTCCTGCGATGAAACCGGTATCGCGCTGTATGACAGCGAGCGCGGGCTACTGGCCGATGCGCTGTTCAGCCAGATCGACCTGCACCGCGTCTATGGCGGCGTTGTGCCCGAGCTGGCCTCGCGTGATCACGTCAAGCGTCTGGTGCCGCTGATGCGCGAGGTGTTCGCCAAGGCCGGGCTGCAGCCGGGCGAGGTGGATGCGGTGGCCTACACCGCAGGCCCCGGTCTGGTGGGGGCGCTGCTGGTGGGCGGCGCCTGTGCCCGTGCGTTGGCCTTTGCCTGGGGCGTGCCGGCGCTGGGCGTGCATCACATGGAAGGCCACTTGCTGGCGCCGATGCTGGAAGAGACGCCACCTGCCTTTCCCTTTGTCGCCTTGCTGGTGTCCGGTGGTCATACCCAGTTGGTGCGCGTAGACGGTATTGGCGAGTACGAACTGCTGGGCGAGTCGCTGGACGACGCCGCCGGTGAGGCCTTCGACAAGACCGCCAAGCTGATGGGGCTGCCGTATCCGGGTGGCCCGGAGATCGCCAGGCTGGCCGAGCAGGGCCGCCCAGGCACGTTTGTGTTCCCGCGTCCGATGACCGACCGCCCCGGCTTGACCTTCAGTTTCAGCGGGCTGAAAACCGCTGTACTGACTGCCTGGCAGGCCTGCGCCGAGCAGGGCGAGCCGGATGCGCAAACGCTGGCCGATATCGCGCTGGGGTTTGAAACCGCTGTGGTGGAAACCCTCACCATCAAATGCCGCCGCGCGCTCAAGCAGACCGGCCTGAGGCGGCTGGTGATTGCCGGGGGCGTGAGCGCCAACCGTCGCCTGCGGCAGCAGCTCGAGGCGATGACCGCCGAGCTGAATGGCAATGTGTTCTACGCGCGTCCGGCGTACTGTACCGACAATGGCGCGATGATCGCCTATGCCGGCTGCCAGCGACTGCTGGCCGGTCAGCAGGACGAAGGCGGGATCGAAACCCGGGCGCGTTGGCCCATGGAGCAGCTGCCGCCGATTGCGGTCAAGGCCTGAAGCGGTTTTCTACGCCGGCCAGCAGGCGGCCGATATTGAGGCGATGGCGCAGCAGGATCAGCAGCACCATCAGGGTCACCGGAATGAGCAGGCTGGGTGCCAGCCACGCCAGTGCCGGAGGCAATGACAGCGCCGCGAGCAGTGACGCCAGCGAGGCGATGCGCTGCCAGTAGAAGGTGGTCAGCCAGAGCATGGCTGCGATCAGCGCGGCGGGCCAGCAGAGCACCAGCATGACGCCGGCGGCGGTGGCGACGCCCTTGCCACCTTGCAGGCGATGGAAGATGGGCAGGATATGGCCGCCAACAGCGGCCAGGCCGACCCAGCCCTGTTGCAGGCTGGACAACTCGGCGTAACGGGCCAGGGCGACTGCGAGCGCGCCTTTGCCAAGGTCGCCAGCCAGGGTGGCCAGGGCCAAGGAGCGGTTGCCCAGGCGCAGCATGTTGCTGGCGCCGGGGTTACCCGAGCCAAGCTTGCGCGGGTCGGGCAGGTGCCGCACACGGCTGATCAGCACGGCAAAGGAGACCGAGCCGAGCAGGTAGGCGATGACCAGCCAGAACAGAAAGTGGGTATGCATGCAGCTGCCCCGGGCAAAATGACGTTTGATTGTAGTCGACACGGGAGCGCGCTGTGGATCAGGTTTTTATCAAAGGGTTGGCGGTGGACACGGTGATCGGTGTCTACGACTGGGAGCGCACCATCACCCAGCGCCTGGTGTTCGACCTGGACATGGGCTGGGACATTCGCCCGGCGGCCGCTGAGGATGAGCTGGCACATACGCTCAACTACGCTGCTATCAGCGAGCGGCTGCAGGGCTTTGTCGGACAGAGCTGCTATCTGCTGGTGGAGACCCTGGCAGAAGAGCTGGCTGCATTGCTGATGAGCGAATTCGGTATCCCCTGGCTGCGCCTGCAGATAACCAAGCCGGGCGCCGTGCCGGCGGCTGCGGGCGGGGTTGGCGTGATCATCGAGCGGGGAGTCAAAACAGCGTGACCATGGTTTATCTGGGCATCGGCACCAATACCGGGCGTGAGTATCACCTGCTGCGCGGGCTGGATGCACTGAGCGAGCTGTGCGGTGAGCTGCAGCTGTCGCCGTTGTTCGAGAGTGATGCTGTCGGTGTGCTGGGCAAGCGTTTCTACAACATGGTGGTCGGGCTCGAAACGCACCTGAATCTGGCGGACCTGAATGCCGCCCTCAAGGCGATTGAAGCCGCGTGCGGTCGTCGTGAGTCACCGCTGCCGGGGCGTATCACGCTGGATATCGACGTGCTGTGCTATGGCGACCTGAGCGGCGTGCATGAGGGCATCGTGCTGCCGCGCCCTGAGGTCACCCGTAACGCCTTTGTACTCTGGCCGCTGGCCCTGCTGGCGCCGCAGCAGCGCTTGCCGGGAGCGGAGCAGACCTTTGCGCAGCTGTGGGCGGGCTGGCAGGGCAGCCAGTCACTGTGGCCGGTGGCGTTTAGCTGGCGTGAGCGTGAGCTGACGCCTGCTCACCTGCTGGCTGAGCATCAGCCGCGCGAGGCCTTGTAGTCGCTTAGTGCTTCCAGCCGTGCCTGCTCCAGCGCACGGCCCATGTCTGCACCCTGCAGCCCCTTTTCCAGCAACGGTTGAATGTCCACGCCGCGCGCAGCCTCTGCCGCGCCGCGCAGGTAGTCCGCCTGCGGATAGGGGCGCGTCTCAAACCCGGTGCGACCTTGCGCATCGGCAATACATACCGCCAGAAACTGCTCGAAGCGCTCGCCGCGACGGTAAATATCCAGCGCCTTGAACAGTTTGAGCAGCGTCTGCGGGCGCAGCTCAAGCGCGCGATGGCAGTGGGTGTGATACTCGCACGCCAGCAACGCCAGTTCTTGACAGTCGCGCGGTGCTTTGCAGCGCTTGTTGACCGCTTTTACGGTCTTCAAGCCGCTGGTCTCGTGACCGTGATGCTTGGGCCAGTGCGCTGGTGGCGTCAGCGCTTTGCCCAGATCGTGCAGCAGGCAGGCCCAGCGGGCGGGCAGTGGCAGCTGGTCGCGGGCGGCGATTTGCAGCACCTGCAGTACGTGCACGCCGGTATCGATCTCCGGGTGGTGGGCTTCGGGTTGCGGCACGCCAAACAGGGCGTCGACTTCCGGCAGCAACTCGGCCAGCGCGCCGCAGTCGCGTAGTACCTGGATGAATACCTCCGGGTTCGGCTCCATCAGGGCGCGGCTGATTTCCATCCAGCTGCGTTCTGCCGTCAGCGTCTTCAACTCGCCCGACTCGCTCAGCTGGCGCATCAGTGCCATGGTGTCATCGGCCACCCGAAAGCCCAGACGGGCGTAACGCGCGGCAAAGCGGGCGACGCGCAATACGCGCAGCGGGTCCTCGGCAAAGGCGGGGGAGACGTGGCGCAACAGCTTGTTGTCGAGGTCTTGCTGACCGCCGTAGGGGTCGATGATCTGGCCGTCCTCGGCCTGCGCCATGGCGTTGACCGTCAGGTCGCGGCGGATCAGGTCTTCTTCCAGAGTCACGTCGGGACTCGTGTGAAACACAAAGCCGCCGTAGCCGACACCGCTTTTGCGTTCGGTGCGTGCCAGGGCATATTCCTCGCCCGAAACCGGGTCGAGAAACACCGGAAAATCCTGTCCCACGGGCCGAAACCCATCGCGCTGCAGCTGCTCCGGCGTCGCTCCAACCACCACCCAGTCGCGGTCTGTCACAGGCAGGCCCAGCAATCGATCACGGACGGCGCCGCCGACCAGGTAGGTGGAGTAACTCGCAGGCATTGACAGGGTCTCTGGGTAAAGGGAGCTAGCTTCAAGCTTCAAGCTTCAAGCTGCAAGCAAAACCCGCTCGGTGTTGAGTCGCGCGGGTTTTCTTTTGGCTGTGCATCGCAGCAGAATCTTGAGAAACACTTGACGGCCTAGCGGTCGAACTCATCCTGATCAGGCTTGCGGCTTGCGGCTTGCGGCTTGCGGCTTGCGGCTTGCGGCTT